>ERZ1643246.16-NODE-16-length-267505-cov-33.986315_pt1 | contig 267505 bp, 285 predicted proteins | sample MGYA00579265_ERZ1643246 | MGnify/ENA primary metagenome ERZ1643246 (study PRJEB29033, sample SAMEA4952261) | chicken gut metagenome | biome: Broiler Chicken; feature: Gastrointestinal Tract; material: Caecum | place: Ireland | collected 2018 | study: Broiler... | reverse complement strand
TACTATGCTATACCATGTTTAAGAGGGAGAGTAATCTCCCTCTTTTTTTTTTTTTCGTAATTTCGGGACTTTTCAATTATATAGTATTATCATGAATGAAGGAATATGTACTTCATTCCATTTTGTTGCCAGGCATATCTGGCAGAAAGGAGAACTTTATGTTCTACGTAAAAGAACCCGCTAGCGTCTTCGCAGACGCTAAGAGTGTGGGCAAAGTTGCCCAGCTCCTCCGCAACCTGGACAGCATCCTGCACACCTATAGCACTGAGGACCTGTATGTCGGGCTTAGCAATAACAGCTCCGACATCATGGGCCTCAATAATATGGCCATCGGATTTACCGATGGCCTGACCGCCCTCAAGGACTTCAGAGAAGTCCTCAGCTCTCTCAGAGCTGTTAACCCCGACCAAAAACTGGTCGTTAACTCCAGCAGCGGTGACATGTATGTCACCGACATCACTGTCGAGGTGTTCAACCTCGACCCCAACTACCCGGATGGAAGTCTGGGTTGCCGAGTGGTGCTCCATTGAGAGCACCACTCGAAAGGAGGAACTAGAATGAACTACCCTAAGCCTCCCATGATGTCATGGGATATGAACCTCAAGCAATATGGTAGCGATAGCTTTATCGCTACCTGTGTGGAATCCAAGGATGAAGAGCTTCGTCTCTTTGGATCTCTCCTGACGGAAATGAAGAAGCTCGATGATGCTGATCTGAATAAGATCAAGCATCTCCAGGCTGAGTTGATCGAACTTGGCCACAATCTCGAAGATGGTCTTCGAGTAGGTGTCAGTGACCTAGTCACTGATGCAAGAAGACTCCTCAGTGAAAATGGAGTGGCCTATTAAGGCCACTCCATTTATCTATGATCCTAATATGGTAGAAAGGAAATATCATGACTATCAATGCTATCAAGGCTGAACTTGAGAGTGCCTGCTATGACCGTGACTTCACCAGAACCGTGATTGCTCTTGGTATCGCATTTCTTGCTGAAGAAACAATGAAAGATCGGCCAGAGTTCAAAGAGCTTGAAGCAACTATTGAGGTTGCATCTATCTGGACTAAGGCTATTGGCCATCGAATAGAAGGTATCGGTAAGCTCAGCACTGCTCTGATGACACAGTCTAAAACTGATGGCTATCCCGATATCACTACAGCTACGATGTTCGTCAATGAAGTTGATAAGCTCAAGAAGTCTGTAAAGTGGGATTCAATTGATCCCAACTTCTATCAGAACACCGATCTGATTTATCAGCTCATGAAGCCCTATGTGGAAAGTTCTATGGAGGGAGAGGCTTAATGCCTCTCCCTTTTATTTTTTGCCATAACTATGGACTTGTGGAACAATGTATTAATATTCCTAAGACTTAAGGAGGTATAACATAATGAGACATCTCTCTTATGATTTTACCGAGTTAGAGAATACTTTTGATAATGCTATTGCTAGGGGTAAGCTGAATACCAGCGATCTGTCTGTTATCAAGAGAGAACTCAATCGGTTCTTTAAAGACTCTACCTGTCTCCAGGTTTTCTATACTGACAACACCGATAAGATGTTTTTCGGTATCATGGTCAATGCCTCTATTGATGCAGAGAAGATCTATGACTATCTGATGGGTACGAATGGTATTCGTATCTCTCGTTATAGTCTGGAGTATGACTCTCATCTCTTCAATCCTATCATGGGCTTTACTGGTAAAGAGCTTGTAGCTCTTACCATTCATGAAGTTGGCCATGTCGTCAATGACATTACTCCGATTGAGAATGCTCGTAAGTATCTTGATGAGTATCTGGCTCAGAATAATGAGACAATTAGAATGTCTGACTCTCATCACTATAAAGAGATTCTGGCCTATGCTCTGAAGGATTTCGTTATGAAAGATCGGTCTGCCTTCTACACTTCTGATGTGGATGAGGTCCTGGCCGATGACTTTGTCCGGTCCTATAATTACACCAGAGATCTGGAGTCTGCTATGAGTAAGATTGTCTCTAAGCAGGCCAATCTCTATTCCAGCAAAGTAGACAAGTTCTCTACCTTCATGTGGACTCTTGGTATCTATCGTCATCTTGGTACTCGTCGGATTCCTGCTATTCGTTCTCTGAATAGAGCCAAGGCTCTGACTGGTTCTCGTATTCAGAAGATGGAGATGGATGCCCTTACTAAGAGAATTGCTCGTATTGATGACTATTCTCTTATGGAGGCTACTGCTGCTACCAATATGAGAAACAAGTTCGTAGCTAATATCAAGTCTCGTATGAAGAAGATGCGCTACGATACAATGAGATCTCTCGAGGATGACTTCTATGAGCTGAATATGAGAGTTCGCAACGTCGAAGATGAGGATGATGCCCTCTATCTGATGCGGCAGTTGAACACTCGTATCTCTCTGATTGATGACTATGTCAACTCTGAGGATTTGTCTCCTACTGAGGCTAAGAGATGGAATGAGTCTCTTGAGAAATTCAAGAGAATCCGTGATGATCTGTCTCAGAATCTGATCTATAAGGGTAAGAGCTATGGACTATTTGTCCAGTACCCCGAAATTCATCCTGACAACTACTAAAACATAACCGTAGAGGTTCGTCCTCTACGGTTATTTTATTTACATATTATAACCTTGAAAGGAGGCTGTTAAAATGCCTAAGAAAGAAACTGCTATTAAGAACCCCTCTCGGTCTCTTGAAGGAACCGCGAGAGGTGAGCTCAATTTGATCAACCATACCCAGCACTTCGAAGGGGTCGTGGTATATCCAGAGACCTCTAAGAAGAGAAAGTACATTAAGGAGGCTAAGGTCATCAGATCTTATACTCCTGCCGACTTTATGAGATCCATCATTGTCGCCTTCCAGAACTGTATCTTTGATAAGAGAGAAGGAGTCAATGATGATCTCAAGATGTATTATGGAGATGATATTATCATCTCTGTATTCACAGGCGATAAGAGACCATCTGTTTCCTATTTCAGAAAGGCAAGAATGCCTGCTACAGAAGCATTGGCAATTGACTATGCCGAGCAAGTTATCAAGGATTGGTTCTTGAGCTGCTATGGCATTAAGTGCGGTTTTACTGTTTTTGCAAACGAATTCTATGTCATATTTCCTAGAACTCCTGAAGGGTATATGAAAGATTCTGGAAGAATCTCATACCTCTTTGCTTACAATACAACTACAGATCTTCCTCACAAGATCTGCTCTTGTATTAAAAGAGAATCTGATAGTCCTCTTGGACCTGACGTAGAATTAGAGTATCCTGAAATGGATACCTTCCTTGGAGCTCCCAAAGAGCAAAAGTTTGGTGCTCTTAATGATGAAGAGGAAGAATCCGAGGAATAAGAAAAGGAGAGGCCAAGTGCCTCTCCTTTATTTTTAGCCTTTTGCGACAAAGGCATACTCTTCATGGCCAGCATCATCTGGTAGTCTACATACTACCTGAGGCATACTAGTATCTCCTCCAATGAAGGCGATCAACCATTTGCTATTCTTCTTGATATAGCGATTGACATCATTGAGGGTGAATGTAGCAGTGCCTTTGATATTACCATGGATGAAATGATAGTCCACAATAGGACCATCAGTTTGACCTCTGACATTGATATAACCAGCAACAGGATCTACTACACCATAACCTTCCATATGAGAAGATCTGTTGATATCAATAGATCCGTTGTCGCCATCATAGGTCATAGTTCCTTCAAAGTCATAGATTGCTCCAGGCAATCCAGTCAGCTCTTTAGGAATCGTAATGTAGATAGCATTGGAGACCTCGATATTGGAGACCTCTACTGCTCCTACATTCTCGGTTACAATATTGGACTTAGAGGACTGGACTATCTTCTTATCAGTCACATCTGTCTTATTTTCTCTAGGGAGTAAAGCAGGAATGATAAAGGGGATAGATCCAGGATTCATTCTATCAATAGAAGTCAGAGCAATACCGATCTCCATATAGCGGAGTTCGATAGTACCTGTATCATAGTAATTAGTCTGTGGGGTGTTATTCTGTGGCATAAACCCACCTCCTATTACTTAGGTGTTTTTAATTGCATATTATATTTGTGAGTAGTACGTTTGTATGCGCATGCAAACTGCTAAATACAATCTCGAAGGGAGAAATATGAGATGATTGAAATGAAAGCGATGCCTCTTAAGAGGCCTCATGATTATTTGAATCATGAGCATAGAGATGGACACAGACTGTATCTGTGCCCTAGATGTAATACTCTTTATCAAGCCTATGTGAATGTAGGCATTTGTTACCCTAATGAGATCGATAGATCTCGTGAAGGTATTGTGGTGAGAACTGAATACTGGTGCTATAATTGTCATGACTATGCATTTGAGGTAGATCCTCAGATTGCTAAAACTGTGCAGTTATTAATTAAGCATGGTATCATTACTATCTCTAGTTGCTCTGGCCATGCTGAGAAGTATGACCAGTGCTGCTTTGAGCAAGAGTGGTGTCTTGGTGGTACCACTGAAGATACTATCACCTATGGTGCTTGTATCTCTATAATTGAACCTGACGCAGCAGATGAGGCAATTGCATTTACCGAAAGCTTCTCTCATTTCCAAGAGAAGAATAAGCACAGTATGATGCTTATCCACAATGATGGTAGTAAACTTGTCTTCTTCATTGCTCCTGTATTGGATGTAAAGGAGTTTAGAAAGTGTGGAGATATTCGCCGACAGAAGTTCATTGACAACTGCAATGAGCGGATGTATGCTTTTGTGGAAGAGTTCATCAAATACTATGAAAAGAAGAAAAGAGAAAGGATTGGTAAACAATGACAGTTCAAGAGCTAAGCAATCTGTCCAAACACAAGAAGATCTATGTCATGTATATGGGCAAGGATGGTATTATCAATTATGAGGTATATCCTGTGCCCTATCTCAATGCCGAGTATACTTATTACATCAAACCCGGCAGTCCTATACTTGAATATCTGCGCACAGGGTTGGTTACTGAATCTTTTCAGGTGTCAATCAATATATCTGGTAAAGATACAATTTATAAAAGTCTGAAGCATGGATATCAAATCTTTGCTTGGACTCCTCTTGGGTCTGATGCATTTGGAGCTGTTCTCAAAGAACAGCTGGAAGTTATGACTAACTTCGACATTGCTACTAAGAAGGTCGAGAGTCTGAAGCGTGATATCGAATGGTCTCAAGCTACTCATCGTAGTCTTATTGGAAAGACTGCCAACCTTGAAGCCAATATTGCAAAACTTACAGAGCAGTACAATATTGCTGTAGCTGAGCTTGAGAAAGCTAAAAAAGAATTAGAAAGGATGAATGAGAAATGACCACTTATATCATTTACCATCACGACGATCCTGATGGACATGCAGCAGCTGCAGTAGCTGCTAAAGCTATCAGATACTATGGTGGAGAATTTATGATCCAGTTCTTTGCCAAACAGTACACTGATGATTTCCTTGATCATAAGGATATCAAGTGTGCTGAAGTAGATGACATTCAGCTCATCTTCACTGACTTGTCTTTTACCAAGAAGACAGTACAGAAGCTGTATGATTCTGTAAGATGCAATCCTGATGTGACCGCTGTCACTTGGATTGACCATCATGCATCTTCTGAAGGTATACAGGAAGAGGTCTTTGAGACCTTGCGGCATGATGTAAGGATTCATGCTATTTTTAATAAAGAACTCTGTGGTGCTGTCCTCACCTATCTCTATTATGAGATGGATAAACATGAAGAGAACGAATCATTCTTTGAAATGAATTTCTGCTTCTGTGTTGTTGAAGATGACCAGTACTATGGCGATCTTGATAGCCATATTGTCATTGGAGCTGATGATGACGAAGAGTATGATATTCCCGAGTTCCTGTATCATCTCGACAACTATGACAGATGGACCAAGAGAGATGAGTATGCCGATGCCTTCATCACTGGATTGAAGCTTGAGGGCTATCAAGTCGGCACCATTTTGTCCAGCGATAAGAGCAGATCTGACTTCAATGATAAGGTCTATATGGATTTGGAAGATACCGATATGGTTGACAGATTCATCTCTGATGGCATCACTGCTCTCAAGTATCAGAAACAGATCTATCTTGAGCAGTCTGATCTGATCGGCTTTATGTATCTTGGCCCCTATAAGGTGGCCTATAAGTTTGCTCCTGGCAACTCCTGGAACTTCAATGACCTCCTCGATAAGAATGAGGTTGATATTGGTATGCTCATTCGGTATGATCCGAAGTCTAAGCTTTGGATTCATTCCTTCTTTGGAAATGCCAAGCAGACAGTAAAGTGCAATGAGCTGGCAGAAGTTCTCGGCGGTGGCGGTCATCCTGGTGCTGCTGGTTGCCAGATCGAGTGGCCTATTCCTACCAATTTTAGTGATGTATGCCAGAAGTATACAGATCTCTATACCTATATTGGTAGAGCCATCCATGAGAATCCGATCCAATATTCTCAGGCTTGTTTAGATGAGCTTGCTAAGAATGATAAGCTCAATAAGATCTTCCTTGGAGGTACTTGTAACCTTCCAGATAATTATGAGTGGGACTTCCGTAAGATCATTGCCAGCCATCTGTCTCCTGATAAGTATTTCAATCCTGTCGTTGAGGATTGGAATGAGCAGGCTCAGAAGCTGGAAGATGAGATGAAGGCTAAGTGTCTCTATCATCTCTATGTCATCTATCCGACTTCTCATAATACCTATAGCCTGATTGAGATCGGAGAAGCTCTGGCTACTATGGAGAATAGAGTTGCTGTCATTGTCGTCAAGTCTATGGAAGATGATGATGGCGATGTCTATACCTTTGGAGAGCAGCAGATGCATGCATTTGAGAAGCTTGCAAATGACAATCCTCATAATGTCTACATCTGTGGCAATGTAGAGATGATGTCTTTCACCCTCGGTAAGGTTATCGCGGACTTCTTAAGCATGATGGATGCAAGTAAGACGTTTGTCGATATCTTAAATAATATGACTAAGAACAAATAAGTATCTTTTATAAGGAGGCTCTTTATTATGCCGTACGGAAACTATAACAACAACCAAAAGAAGCAGGGTCCTTACGATCCTACAGTCTATTCCCCGTATAAGTTCAACAACGCAAGAAGCGCTGTTGATCAGACTCAGTTGTCTTGTCAGTTCTGGAATAACTCTCTGCGTATTATGATTGCACCCAAGAATGCTGATTCTCCTGAGGACCAGCCGACCTTTGATACTAAGAACAGTATCTCTGTGTATCTGAACCATGTCAAGGCTCGGATGTTGGCTGATGTCCTGAAGAAGTTCCTGGCCGATCCTGAGGCTTATGATAATGCTGGTGTAGTTGCCGGCAGTTCCTTTATCAGCTTCTCGACTGGTAAGGACTTCAGTTCGAAGTTCCCTCTGATTATCATCCGTAAGGTTGATGAGCAGGGCAACATCACTGCCTCGTTTGCATATGAGGTTAAGGGAGACTATCACTTTGCTGTCCGTGGCTTCTCCGAGAAGAGCAATGGTCAGTATGAACGGGATTTCTATCCTAATCTGGAATTTGACTGTCTGCTGACTCTGTTGGAAGAGTTCTATAAGGCAGAAACCAGAGCTATGGCTTATTCCGTTCTGGATGCTTTCAAGTATGATCAGTATCGTATGTCTACGAAGATCAATCGCATTGGAGAGAAGCTGGGACTTGACATGAGTGTTTCCTCTAATGGCAGTTCTCGGGGTAGTAGTTCTACCAGCTACTTCTCCCGTGGAACGGGGGCATCATCGTCCGGTAATAGCGAGGAGTATGGTGGTTATACTTCCGCTACTCTGGATGACCTCGAATAAGGAGCTATAGCATGAGAAGAAATTCTACTAAGGTTCTCTTCCATTTTGACTCTTTAGTAGATCTTCATCTTGCAGTGGTTTATGCCCTCCAGAAGGACTATCCTTCTGGAGGGTCTAATCCGCATATCAACTATTCTTTTTTGCATCAAAGTAAGAAAGATCTCAAACAGTTTAGAGTCTATGGAATAGGCAAGAATATCGTACAAGAGTGCTTTAAGTCTGAGCCTATGAGAGAACGATATCAGTCTGTCATAAAGACATACTTAGAAGATGAGTTTGATCAAGTTATTCAAGATGCTCCTATCACAATGATGCTGAGGTTGGTAGCTGCTTTCAGTCGAGTCAAGGACAAAGCAGTCATCCCTTATATTTTTTGTGAAGATGAGAGACAAGTGAGAATAGCCAGATCTCTTATCAAGACTCTCAATGTAAGAATCATTAAGGAAGATCCTAAGAAGATCGACCTTAACTCCTTTGCAAGGTTTATTATAGGAGATATCCATGATATGGATAAGTTTAATCTCCCACAGTACTTGCATATAGCGGTTCTTAATTATGGCTGTAACTTACAAGTAGTCGATAAATTACCGATTGTGAATCGTGAATTTGCAAACCGGTATGGGTTGACTAACTCGATTGAAGTAATTGATTCTTATCGAGATGTCACTCCCCCAAATTATCTTAAGGAGGATATACCATGAGCTATGAAAAGGAAAATAAGGAGTTCACGGCTCCTAAAGATGCAACGGCTTTTGTAATTCCTGAGTCTGAGATGAAGGAGAAGAAAGTCAATACTCTTTCCAATATTGTAAGTGCTAAGACACTTCATCGTGTGCAGGGCGCTATTCTGCAGGACCTGGCAGATATTCTTGCAAATAGCTTTGGTCCTCATGGGTCCAATACCTGCATTAAGAAGCTGAATGCTCTGAACCAGTATACCAAAGATGGTCATACCATTCTGGAGTCTGTCCAATATAATGGTATCATCGAGCAGTCCATCAAGGACGATATTGCTTCTATCACTCTAAATATTGCTAAGACTGTCGGTGATGGTACTACTAGTGCTGTCCTGATGTCTAATTATATCTTCAAGGCTCTGCTGGAGGCTATGGAGACTCATACTGATATCAATGCTGCTGATCTGGTTCGGGCTATGGATAAGATCGGTAAGCAGATGGATGAGACTATCCGTGCTTCTGCTAAGGAGCCTGATCTGCAGGACATCTATGATATCGCCTATACCTCTTCCAATGGCGATCCATTTGTCGCTCAGCTGCTTTACTCCATCTATGATACCAATGGTATGGATACCTTTGTAGATGTCATGGCTACTACTGCATCCGATGTCTCTGTCAAGATGTATGATGGTATGACCATTGACTCTGGTTTCATGGATGCCTGTTTTGTGACCGACAATGAGCGCAATGTCGCTACTGTCGATAATCCTGAAGTTTACTTCTTCGATGATCCTATCGATACTAAGGACATGGGCGTTCTACTGGATGCTATTCTGAGCAACAACATTATGACTCCTATCCGGGAGCATAATATGAGTGCTATCGTACCCACTGTCATTGTGTGTCCTAAGATCTCTCGGGATATGAGTTCCTTTATGGATATTCTGATTAATATGCAGAATAACCAGCCTACTGGTAATAAGCTGCCTATTAACTTTGTCTTGAATCGGACTCAGCCTGATCAGCTGAAGGATATTGCTACTCTGTGTGGTGCTAAGAGCATCTTCAAGTACATTGACAATGAGATCTATAAGGAAGATGTCGAAAAGGGCAATGCTCCTACTCCTGCCAATATCAAGGCATGGGCCGGTGCTTGTGAGTCTATAGAGTCCTCTTCTACTACTACCAAGTTTGTCCATCCTGCTCGTATGCGTAACCCTGATGGAAGCTATACTACTGTCTATGACAATATCCTCAACTTCGTAGAATCTGAGATCAAGAAGAATGAGGATGATGGTGGTGATCTGAGAGAGGTTGCTACTCTGAAGCGTCGTCTGCATGCTCTGAAGTCCAATCTGGTTGAGATCAGAGTTGGTGGTATGACTGTTGCCGATCGTGATGCTATGCTGCATCTGATTGAAGACTCTGTCAAGAACTGCCGCTCTGCTGCTGCCAATGGTGTTGGTTGGGGCGCTAATGCCTCTGGCTACTTTGCTATTGATAAGATCATTAGAGATAGCTTTGGTAGTACTACTGAGAGCGATTTCGATGAGGCCGAGCGCATTGTGGTTGATGCCATCTATGGTGCCTATGCTCAGCTGATCGAGACTCTGTATCGTACTTGCATGACCCAGAAAGAGGTCGATGATAATATGATCATGACCAATGTCAATAAGATGCCTATCAATCTGCGGAATAAGAAGTTCGATGGTACTGTCAAGTCCTCCATTGAGTCTGATACTATCATCCTGAACTCTGTGATGAAGATTGTGGGTATGATGGTTACTTGTAACCAGTTCTCTGTACCTTCTGCGGCTCATAACGTCTACGAGCTGCCGAGAGAAATTTAAAGGAGGAAATACCCATGGCAGAAGCATATGATATCCTGAAAAAAGAAGAGGCCAATGATACCTATCGGACAATTGTATCTGATCTCTTAATTCGTGCATGGTCAATGATGACTCAAGATATCATTGATATCCCATCTAAGATTAAAACTGAGATCATGATGGGTAAGTGCATCTTTGGTGAAACTCCCAATCCTGCTGTACAGGTATTTATGGAGTGCGCTATTGAAGAATACAAAGCCGTTCCTAAGGATAAGCAGAGAGCTATCGATACAGTCATTAGAGATATTTGTGAACTGTATCATGACGATATCAAGGGTTCCGATACTACATATACAGAGCCTAATGAGCATACTCATAGTATTGATAATCGTTCTCTGCTTGATATCATCGATGAGTATGTGGAATTTAAATCCAAGATCGATGATGTGTCTCCTGAGACTGCAGCAGAGATCGATCGTCTTGCCAATATGACTGATGAGGAATTTGAGGCAGAGATGAATAAGCCTGATGAGGAAGATGAAGAGGAGGAAGAGACTGAAGAGGTCGACACTCCTATCACTCTTCATGACTTCGAGACTCTGTCTGTTGCAGAGCTGATTGCCAAGTATGGTTCTCATGACACTGCTAAGTGTCTGATTGATGCCGATGGCGGGGAAGAGAAGCTCATGCAGTCAGCTGATCTGGATCTATTTGATACAGAAGATCAGAAGCTTCTGACTAAGGAATTTGGTATCACTCAAGATGCTCCTAATACCGAGGAGTATAACAAGGACTATGATATTCCTGACGAGAAGCTCTATCCCCAAGAGTAAACAAAAAAAAAATAAGAGAGAGGCATGTGCCTCTCTCTTATTCGTTTCATAGATTACTTAATGACTGCCATACCCTGTCCATCAGTGAACCAGGCACGGTCAATCTCTGTATCATTGGCAATGTACATCAGCATCTCATAGCTGATACCAGTGATACAGGTATAGATTCCATAGCCCTTCTTGTAGACTACAAGACAGGGCATTCCAATCATGCAATACAGATTGATCATCTGCAGAGCAGTGAAGTAGTTGACATCATCGGGATTGACCATCAGAGGCTTAGCATTGTAAGTCTTTCTGGGATCGATCTCGATGTCTCCATAATAGTCCAGCTCAGTATCATTGTAGGACTTACTAGCAGGACTGCTAGTCTCTTCCTGCAGCCGCATCAAAGCAGCAGCAACCAGAGCAATTGCAGTAGACTTATTGCTACCATGAAGATCACTATCTGCCTTCACGGTATTCATAAGCTTAACCAGAGTCTGATACTTCTCCTGTACAGTGATAGGAAGAGCTTCTACCAGATCAATGATCTCTTCAATGCTTTTGATCTTCTGTTCCTCAGAAAGAGCAGACTCCATCGGAGCAGCAGCATCCTTCTTCCGGCTCAGAGTCAGGTTCGGGAGATTGCTCATCATGGGATTCATCATCATAGGATACATATTCATAACCTCCATACATATTTGAGAACTGACGCGAAGTCATGATCTCTCCATTATATAATATATAAGTCTCGTCAGGGTTGTGACTGAGGTCATGGAGCTTCTGCTTGGCCTCATCAATGCTCAAGAAAGGAAACGAGACAAAGAAATCCTTTCTTTTTTGTACAATGAGATTGGAAATTCCAAACAGCTCCTGTACAACTGTAGTATCGTAGGTATTAGTCATTGCAATCTTCTCCTTTCGAATTAAGAGGAATAGCAAGCGAACTTGCTATTCCTCATTAGATTACTTCTTAACCCAGGTGGGGCAAGGAGCATGCACACGAACAGCATCGTGGGCGGGAATCACAGTGGGCACACGAGAATAGCCCTCACCAGCACCGCCAACACGACGGGGGCAAGAACGAGTGCTCTCAGGCACGCTCTTGGGAGACAGAGAGACATCGGAGGTCTCACGGCCACCCAGGGGCAGCTTACGACCAGTAGCCAGATAGGTATGAATGAACTCCTTGGAGATATTCACCATGGAGCTAGCCTCAGCTTTCTTCACAGTATAGTTCTCCATAACGGCCTGGGCCTCAGCAGCGGGAATCTTAGTAGTATTCTCGATGATAGAAGCACACATGCCGCGGAAGTCCTTGCAGGGATTATAAATCCCAACAGGGCCATCCTTCTTGTAGACAGTGACTTCGTAGGAAGGATCGCTCAGCATGGCCTGCATGACAGCAACCTCATCCTTGTTGGAAGCATTCTTCTGGGTCAGATTCTTCTTGATGTCAGCGATCAACTCAGTCGTGGTGATCTTTTCCATAACTAGTTTCCTCCATTTTAGTATTGGATTCTTCTTTATTCCTAAAGACGTAGAACGGAGAATATAACTTTCTCGGTTTACCTCTTGTAAGAATCATTTCATTGACCTCTTGAGGTGTAGCATGACAAAGAAAGTCAATAAAGTCTTCCTTATCGATCTTAGGTTTGTCATCTTTCTTCTTACTCATAAAGACTACTCCTAGTATCAATTACCTAACAGTTGGTACTATTGTAAAATACCACCGTATTTCTCATGAATTTAGCAACCGCCACCACCATCACCATCTTTGAGCATACCAGATAGAGTGGGGTCGATCTCTACCAGATCATCATCTGTCAGAGTAAATCCAGATTCTTCATTGAGAGCAATTACAAAGTCAGACAGAGAAGCATAGTCTTTGGTCATACACTCTGCCAGACTGTCCATCTCTTTGCAATAGCGACGAAGTTCTTCCTTATCGGTAATGCCAAACTTATCATGGAGTACCATGAGTGTCATGACTTCATAGCCAAGACAACCCCAATTTACTCCCTTACGTCTGGCATTTTCCAGGGCGTTCTTAATCTTCTGCTCTGTGATCATCTTCCGGACTGCAGGATTCAGTTCCTTCGATTTTTGGAATCGCTTTTTTCCACTCGCCATCTTCGAGTTCCTCCTTACTATTTTTGAATACAAAATTTCTGAATGATTCATAGGTACGAATCTTCACATATTTACCTGTAATGACATTGAGCTGAGTGGCATCTCTCACCATCTCCCAGTCATTGACAGCACAGATAATATAGAAATCAATCCCACTAAATTTCTCTGCATTGAGAATGAGATTAATGAGATCTCTTCTTATGACATAAAGCTTGTCATAGGACATACCAGAGTCTAAAGAGTCCATGCAGATAAAGAATGGACCTTTATACTCTTTAAATTTCAATAGTCTTACCTTGTTGCCAATAGTGGATGCAAGAGCTCCAGTGCGATGCATAATAACCTCACCCTCAGAGCTCGTCATCATAGCAGCAAGGTAACTTATATTGCCACTATGCATAGCAGCTCCCTTAGAGAAACGATCAGTCTCATCGGTAGCTCCAAATTCAAAGTATTCCAAATGGTTCATTTTGGCATAGTCAATTACCTGTCTAAGATAAGTACTCTTGCCAGCACCATTAGGACCAATGAGAGCTGTATATCCAGGATAGAATGTGATCCTCTTAGGTTTAGCATGCTCATCGGTTCCTTCGTAGTATTGGTCAGGCATCCAGATAGGAATTTTGATGCCATTTGTATTTGACATAGACAATCACCTCATGTCTATAATATCTAATTATATGTATCTGCCTCAATAAAGGTTAAATTGGGAGTATCGCAACAACTAAGTAATCAAGTAAAGGAGGAATCACGTAATGATCTTAATGGACGAAATGATTCCTATGAGACTATATAGCAGTAAGCAGAGAGCTTACTTGCCTTTTAATCCTGTGAATAAGCGAAAGGGGTCATTGGTTACTCTACTGACCAAGAACCTGGATGACTCTATCGCATTGATGAAGACTGACTTCTTCCATAACCCCTCTTACTATATCTCTTATTACATGGATCGGAATGTAAAGAGATATACCACTAGAGATGGTAAGGTAGAAGTAGAGGCCAATGAAGAGGAGCCCATTGAAGAGGCTGTAATGTATAAGCATCCTACTGGTAAGAGTCCTAGTGTAACTTGCTATGGTACTTCTAATGATCGGAGAGAGATGGAGAAGATCTTTACAAAGAAAGCCTTTGATAAGTGGTTTGACTTCTTCAAGATTAGAGATCGTAATCGATTCTATCCTGCTGTCTATGGGTTCAATTCTCAGAAAGAGATGTTTGATGCAGTGGGTCAGACTGCTATTGAGAAACATGGACAGGTTATCTGCAATAGCTACAACTCTGCTACCGAGATTGTAGTACTGAACTCCTCAGAGTATATCTATACTCTTAAGGAAATGGATGGGCCTTACAAGATGTATTGTGAGGCTGCTATCATTACTTATGTCATCTATACTGGATTTCCTAAGGCTACTTTTGCTCTGGCTAATAATATGGCTACTCATCTGTCTGGCCAAGATGTTTATCTGACTCAGAAGTATGATGGTAAGCTTAATGATAGACTTGGTATGGCCAATCTGATTGCCAAGTATCATGATGCAAATGGCCGAGAAGGAATGATCAAACTGGCCAAGTCTGGCAACTACTACCTGCTAGTCCAGTTTGGTGGTAAGAATTTTATCGACCGTATTGCTAAAGCTGCTAAGAGTGCAGTCAAAGAGAGTGCTATCCAAGAAGTAGCTCTAGATTCCTCTATTAAGGATGATAAGAGTCTCTCTAACTGGATGAAGAGAAATATCCAATATAAAGAAATGACCAATCTAATGACTCCTGATGAAGTAGCAGAGCAGAAGAAAGGTTGCTGCCACGATCAGGTAGTCTTTGAGATGAATGCTCTTAGACAACTTGGCTATTCTCCTTCTGCCTGGTTGGTTTTTGAGTATAATGAGGCTACCGGTCAAGCTGGCGAGACTCACTCCTACGTTGTCTATAAGAAGAATGGCAAACTCTATTGGTTTGAGAATGCCTGGACTCCTAAGGCAGGTATCCATGAGGTAGCATCTCCTAAGTTTATCGAAGAGATGCATAAGAATCATCAGTGGGGAAATATTTCTAAGTATCCCAATATCGAGATTACCAGATTTAAATCTGAGTCTGGTGATTCTCTTCAGGAGCTTATTGATAGATCCACCAATGAGTCTGCTCTTCTTGAATCTGATGGTACTCATCTGGATGTAGTACGAATCTATAAGTCTATGTCTAATACTGATCAGAAGTTTATTGCTACTGATCAGAGATTTCAGAACTGGGGCCCTCTTAGAGATGATAACTGCATCTATCGGCATGTAGAAAGAGAAGGTCTTATGGGTCTTCTCGGTTTCATTGAATGCTATGCTGATCTGGACGGCTCTGCTTCTATTGTCATTGGAGTAGATCCTAGACATAGAGGACAGGGTATTGCTACTAAGATGATGGAGCAGCTACTGAGAGAGTTTCCTAAGGAGTGCCCTCAGTATAATGCTCTAGTCTGGAGAGCAGATGCCAAGAATGAGAAGTCTCAGAAGCTAGCTGAGAAATTTGGCTTTAAGCTCATCCGTAAGAATAATCTCCAGAATGTCTATCGGCTCTGGTTAAAGGATGAGAATAAAGACTTTGCTCTCATCGATAAGTCTGTTATTGATGAGGTCTCTCTTGTCAAGTGGATGAGAAGGAAGTTTGAGATTGATCCTACTATGACAGATCGGTCTACTAAACTGAGATCTCTGAAGGACATTGTCCATTCTAAGAAGATTACTAATCTCGAGATGGGACTGGTGATCTATACTGCTCTTAGAAAGATGGGTCTCAATACCAGTATCATTCTCTTTTGTGAGCATAATGGCTCTATTGAGACTGTAGGAGATGTATTCCCTCTGGTTCTCTATACCTACGGAGATTGGAAAGAGGAGACCCTTCTCATTGATCCATTTGATAAGGATCTCAAGTCTGGTATTGGTCGTATGAAGATTGACCAGTATTTTGAATATGGTGAGATGCTTCATAGAGAGGGTAAATGGGGAACTACTGAGAGAACTCAGATGTTTTCTTATAACCCCTATGATGAAGAGCTCAAAGCTGGCAATAATGTCATGACTGATATTCTAAAGATTCAGAACTTGACTGAGTCCACTCTGCTTGAATTCACTACTAAGAATAAGATTGCTCCTCCTGAGCAGTTGAATGATAGACTTCCTATGTCTCTTAGTAGACTGAAGAAGCTAAAGATTGACGATAAGGTCATTGAGAAGTATGGTTACTACATCAATGGTCTGTCTCATGTCCGGACTACCAATAACTGTATTGGTTATCTCTGGGTAGATCCAAAGCATAAGTATAGGATGACCAATATTCCTATGCCTGTGTGCTATTATAACGTCCAGCATAAGAAAGATGAGAACTCTGATACCGGAGAAGTCATCTGGATTCAAGCTATTGAAGTCAATGAAGACTATCAAGGCAGAGGTCTTGCTAAGCAGATGCTGGATATCTGTATCAATGAAGAGCATGCTACCAATCTTGCTGTCGATAAAGACAACGAAGTTGCTATTCGTCTCTATAGAAGCAAAGGCTTTGTTCCTTATGTGACAAATGGCAAGATGGTCAATATGCAGCGGCCTATTAAGCATGAATCGATCTTCATCTCTCCTAACCAGAAGGGTGTGATGATGGTCGAGAATCAGATGTTTGTCTTTACTGAGGAGCTGTCTCAGACTTCTTATGATACAAAGATTAGACAGTATCTCTTTAAGGATAGACTGAAGACTACTTCTGATCTGATTGCTATCTATAATAGAGTCAAAGCAGAGGTTCCTACTATTAGAAAGGCCTATGCAAAGCCCGAGATGTATAGAGATCTAAATACCTTCATCGATCTCTCTTATTACAATGGACTCTTCTTGAGAAACATTGGATATCAGAGAGATGTAGCTATCAAGTTCTATTGGGAGTTCCTGAATCGGATGCTCAATGGTACTGATCCCTACTTCAGAGATCACTACTCCAAGAATACTATTTTCGTTCCTGTCTGGAAAGGTGCCTGGGATATTAAGCCCGATACCTATGTCTATGACTGGAAAGAAAATATCAATCCAATCTCTGTAATCTTCAGAATGATTCGTAGAAATCCTACTGCCCTCATCGAGAGCTGGAAGAACTATAACTTTATATTTGTAGGTCGTACTGGTTTCTTTAGAGTCGACTTCTCTCAGTTTGCTCTTCGGAATCTCGTAAAGTTCCGTAGAAATCTGGAGAAGCTCTATAACCAGGAACCTATAATCGATGATGAAGAAGAGGATGGATATGGACCACCTGTTATGGGTAGCAATAAGGACACTGATGCTTCTAGCAGTGCTGCTATTACTGCTCAAGTCGTTGACCAAATAGAGAAGTCTACTGGAGTAGAGATTAATGATATCTCTGCTGCAACAGCAAAAAATAAACAGAATATCAAGACTATTACCAATCCTAAAGTAGATGGCAGTGCAGTTGAGAGTATTCCTGATATGACTATTAAGAGTACTCCGATTATCATGCCAAATACTAAGGTTGGTATTGCCATCATGAGTCCTAGCCAGGAGAAAGTTCTACAGGCTACTAAAGACTATAGAACTCTCTTTAAGCTCCAGAACAGCATGATGAATTTCTATTCTAAATAAAAAATAAAGTCCCAGTGGGTATTACCCACTGGGATCTTTCTTATGCACGATCAAATCCTCCACCAAGAGCATTGCTATAATCATCAGAGTCGAGATTAAAGAATATCTCTTGGGCAATGTCACCAATTAGGATATTGATAACAAGATTCTTACCATCTCTTCTGAGATCAGTAAGAGAGAATTTAAATCTAACTGCTTTAGCAGGGTTAGTACAGATAGCTCTTAGTCCATTGACAGCATTATCATCGACTGCATAATTCTTAATAAGATCAAAGGTATAAGACTTACCAAAGAATTCGATATTCACTGTCAAATTCTCAGCTGCAGTAATGGTCTTGACCATTCTATAGGAATCGGCCAGATCATACTCTGCAGTGATAAATGGATAGAGCGCCAGCTCAATCTCAGGAAGAGAGTTATACTTGCAAGTATAGACTCTTCCAACAGACTCATCGATAGTCTCCTCAGTCAACTTGATCTTGTACTTCTTCTTAAGCATAGGACTTACAATGGGGACCAAAACATCCCACATGTATTTCTCATTGGCCCACTCCATTGCATTGATCATCTCATTATCACAATAAATATTCTGCATAGAGTGAGATAGCTCATGAATAAGAGTATGAGCAACCGCTGCTTTATAAAGCACATCCATATCAGTGATATGGAGCTTTCTTCCAGCATCATAAGCAGTTACATAGATATCAACTAATGCAACGATGATGCCACCAAATGGTGTGAAGAGACCTCCTCTGCACCATCTACCACCATTACCATTATCAACCAGCACACCATACTGTCGAATGGTCAATGCAGGTTTAAAGCATCCCAGAGTCAAACAGATGTCATCATACATCTGCTGTACCATAGGAGCCGTATTCATGATCTCCATCGTTAATCTACAACGATGCATCATATCGGTCTTAAAGTAGTTTGTATATTCCATGACAGACAACCTCCTTAAAAATATAAGAGGGATAGGCCATTACCGACCTATCCCTATAGTTAATGAAGAGATCCATAATTAATCGGTTGTACTCGAATGTAAGCAAACCGATTAACTGCTTCTTTGAATCCATTAGCCAGAGCTGCTTCAGTTAGAATTGAGATTGTATCTTCCTCTTTAGATCCAAGATTAACCTTTGCCTGAAATTCCACATCAAGCCATACAGACCAATCCGATAGATCCGCACAGAGTTCCTTGAACAACCTCGTCATTACCTTCGTAGCATCTAGCCCATTATCTTCGATTGCTTGTTTAATGAAAAGTGCATACTTCACCTGATATCGAGTAGCCGGAGCATTGTAGACTCTTGTGGCCTCCTCAGAGTACTCAATTGATCGGCGATTAGCACATACAATAGCGAGAATATTCTTATTCTCATCCTCTAAATAATATGTACGATCTATATAATCGTACATCTCATCTCGAGTAATACAGTCCTCGGATTGCTTCATAGTCATAAGTGCAAGAGCAAATCTATCAAGCTCCTCGAACTTTGCTTTCTTAATCTCAAGAACCATGGAGTTTCAACTCCTTTCTTACTAAGAGGTTCTCTTAATCAAATGGAAATGGACTGAACTCCATCTTAGTTACTTCGATATCTAGAATCTTGACATTCTCTAGATGCAATGTCTTATTCTCTCCAGTCATAATATCGACTGTCATTTCATAAGTGGTAGCCAGATTTCTAGGCTTGAAGGATCTCAGCATAATATTCATAGCATCAAATGCATCAGGAGAGATCTCCACTTGACCATTCATCTTAGCTAAGAAGAATCTATGCTGAGTAGCATCATGAATTCGAATACCTACATTATCATGCTTACTCATGAGATTGTCCAGCATGCCTTCAATGACACTACTTCTGAAAGTACCCAGAATAAACTTCTGAGGATAGGTCTCATCATGAGTTTGATATACTCCTTGATCAGCACCAACCTCGAAACAATAGTCAAATCCAAAATATTTCTTGAAATCTGCTTTATGAGCTTGACACCAGATCTCAGCTCCATACTCAGCTGCATTCTCTACATTGGTACAATAGGCAGCTTCTTGTTTATATCGATAGGAGTCTACACACTGATCTGCATGAAATAGCTCATGAGTGATACAGAGTGCTGCAGCAGACATAATCTTATCATGACTTCTGAAATTCTCATAGAAATGATCGACTATAGATGCTGCATAGATAGTCACATAGTTTGGATATTGAAAACAGGCAAAGTCTTTTGGACTATAATAGGCCATAATCCCGATACAGTTATTCATAGGATTGACTTTGCCATTGAGATAGTCAAATAGTCTTTGAAACTCGCCAGCATACATAGGAACGATTCTTGCGAGCGTATATATGTCGTTTCTCAGATTAAAATCCATTTTAATCTACCTCCTAGATTTATCATTAATATAGTATATAACTACTAGGTAAAAAGATATTTGGCAACCGGAACGTTCATGCGGGATTTCTTGCCATGGGTTAGACGAGTTTCTCCGATGTCATAAACTGTTTACCTCCAAAAGATAAGTTTAACAGATTGGGTTTCACATCTCCATTTTTTCTCCTTTTTTGATGATATGCCAAGTATCTTTATCCCCCCTTTGTATACCAGGTGAGACTAGGTCTCACCTGGTCCCTTTTTACTATGATACTAGCTTCTAATTAACCCAATCAAGGAGGTATTGTGATATGGGATTCTTAGAAAATCTGAAACTGAAACAGAATGGAATTAAGAAATCGGTCGAAGAAGTAGATAATCAAATTGCAGAGACCCCTAGCATGACCCCTCAGCTGGTTATGATGAATGATGCAGTCAATATCTGTGCAATTGCTTGTTCTGCCTGCTGGGATGTCAAGATTCCTGATGGTTATGAAGAGCGCTCTCACTATGTAGGAAGACGGTCTAAGACTGGTCATACCTCTGTCATTGAGCATGCAAATGTGGTCTTCTACATGTATATCCCTGTAGAGAGACTGCCGGATCTGATGGAGATCCTGGACCTGAAACAGTATGTGCGCACCTGTGTCAAGCAGTCTGAGAAACTGCCTGGGTATCATGTACTGGTTGGTGGTTCCTGGAGAGCATTCTCCGATCTGTATCTCAACTGCGAAGATATCTATACCAATACAGTCTTGACTACTCTGACGAAGGCAGTCTTCCAGTATATTCCTTCCGATGGTATGAAGGATTTGATTGATATGGGTATCTTTCAGGAGGAAGACTTTGTCAATCTCTATGACAACACTCTGGCCAATATGTTTTGCCTCTCTTCTAATGAGAGAGTCGATCCCGATATTGGCATTCTGAACTGTGATGATATCTATCAGATGATTGCTAAGATCTCTGAGGTATGTCCTGAGCCCTGGCTCTTTACAGTCAAAGATCTGCTGAAGTTTGTGACTGTGACGATTGAATTTAACCACATGAGTCGTATCATTACTCAGCAGCTGACTCGTCATCGCAATGCTATCACCCAGGAAAGCCAGAGATATGTGGACTACTCTGGAGCTCCTTTCAATTCTCCTGCTCTATTCAAGCCTGAGAAGTATAACCCCAAGAGACTCTATGAGTTCAAGTTTGGTGGCAATACCTATAAGATGAACCTGCAGGCTATTGGTGATGCTATCAATGGCATTTATCCTCAGCTGAAGGATAAGACCAAGTACAATGATCAGGCTCTGGTCTCTGAGGATGCCCGTGGGTACCTTGCCAATAATACCCAATGTGGTCGTCTCTTTATGACCTTTACTTACTACAGTCTGATTAAGTTCCTGCAGCTGAGAGAAGACTCTCATGCCCAGGCAGAGATCCGGTCTTATGCTACTCGTATTGGTGAGTGGTTTAGATCCAGAGTTATGTCTGGTGGACCGGTGGGAGATAATAAAGCTCTTTATAGAGCACTGGAACCAAAGATGATTATGGCCGATGATAACCCCTTCAAGATTCCTATCGTAACTAAGCCTGAAGGAGATTCTACTGTCGTAGTCATGGATGCCGAGAAGAATGAAGTGGTCGAAGGCATGACTGATGAAGAGTATGCCAAGATCTATGAGCAGTCTATTCAACAGCAGGATGCTGAAGAGGCTACTAAGGAAGAGCAGTAATAAAAATGAGAGGGAGCAAATGCTCCCTCTCTGCTCGTTATAATGAAACTCTGCCTCCTAATCGTACCCAACATACGAGTAATGGAAGGAGGTGAGTGTTCATGGCTAGAGATCCTGACAATCTGTATCGTTTTGTAGACTATGCAGAAGATGTCCCTAACTACATTGACATTCCTGAACTCGATCCATTTACAAAACCAGACTATGATCTGAATGATGATAAAGAGTATGAGCACTACCTTCGTGACATTGAGAAGGTAGTACGAGGCTCTTTCGAATATCAACGTATGGTTGCGTATCTGAGAGAGAATCTGGATATGAATCAATGCTCTTTCTATCAGGGTGTATCGAATCTTGCAACTACAAAAATTAGGATCGAGATTCATCATGAACCACTATCCCTTTACGACATTGTCTCTATCATAGTACGAAAGAGATCTCACTTTGGTGAGTCTCTTGAAGTAGAGTATGTGGCGAAAGAAGTAGCCTACAATCACTACACAATGTCTGTAGGACTAATCCCTCTGTCTGAGACAGCTCATGAGTTAGTCCATAATCAGTATCTTTTCATTCCCAATTCCAAGGTCTTTGGTAATTGGAGATATTTTGTAAATCAGTATGATCCTTGGGTTCCTGAGGAGACGAAGAGAATCCTGGATCGCATTCAGGAACTGACTGATACTTGTGAGAATGATGATTACAAGTATCTAATGGAGAAACACTACATTTATGTCAATGACAATCCTGTAGATGGTACATTTAAGTTCCCAAGACTTGCTGATGTGCAACAGCTTCTAAAAGATCGTCTTAACGATCTAATTAATGGGCCTAAGATGACCCTAGACGAACTTCCCAAAGAGGAAGTAAAGCAATATACATGCCCTTTCCGCTTCGTAAATGACGTAGAATCGGGCAAGTAATTGCACACCTGTTCAACATAGTAGTAAAATTCCATGAGAATTTTAGTACAATCCTATTCTATATAATAAGGAGGAAACAAATATGCTGTACGGTGATCCTCACAAGATTCTGTCTGAGGCCGCGTCTGCTGACCTGCTCGATCCCGAAGTCGATCAGGAGGTCAAGGACGTTGTTGAGGAGCTGCAGGACGATCTGACCACCAACGTGGAAGAGGTCCCTGCTGAGGATAAGCTGACCAACAATGCGGTTCTGTCTCCCGACGAGCTGAAGGAAGCTTGCACTCTATGGGAGGGCAATGGCCGTTACTTCATGGATATTCGCGATCTGATGCGTATCTGTGAGGCTGAGGAAGAGGAGACTGGCGAGCCCGCTGATGCTGGCGAGGTTGCTGCCGATGTCGCCGAGACAAACGACGTGAACACCGATGACCTGGTCATCGTGGCTCCTGCTGATGTCGCTTCTGAGATGATCGAGGCTGCTCTGAACGAGAGCAAAGCCGGCAAGAAGGGCGGCAAGGCTAAGAAGAAGGCTAAGGGCCTGTCTGATGCTCTGAAGTCCCTGAAGAAGAAGGGCATCTCCATTGCTCGCGTCGACAAGAAGAAGTAATTCTTCTTTCCATATTAGGGCTAGGGGTTATCCCCTAGCCCTGATTTATTGTCTTAAATACATATTATAAAGGTGATAGTAAAGATCTATTTAATTCTATAGAAAGGAGAAAGTTGTATGAAGATCTTTGATATCTATTGCGATGCTTCTGTAGGCAATAACCTACGAGGGGCATGTGCAGGTGCTCTAGTAGTAGAGCGTAATGGACAGACTATGAAATTTCAGGCTGTCATTCAGCCTACAGGCACAAATAACTCAGGTGAGATTTGTGCGGTGCTCTTAGGAGTTATGAATGCTATATCCATTAAACAATCTACAAGCGAGCCTTGTAGATTTAATATTTTCTCGGATTCTGCTATCTCTATTAAGGGAGTCCGAGAGTGGATCTTTGGATGGATCGCCAATGCCAATAAGAGAGGGAATAATATCCTGATCAACTCTGAGAACAATCCTGTGATTAATCAGTTCTATTTCAAGACAATCTTTAATCAGATTATCTTGAATGACATTTCCATCTATTTCTATCATCAGCTTGGGCATGTCACTACCAACTATGCTGGTGCAGCTAAGGAGTTCCATAAGACAAATGGCATTCCTCTTGTGAGACTTGGTCTTACATCTGAGGAGATCTCTAACTGCAATAATTTTGTCGATAATAAGACAAGAGAGATCCTGAGACAGTTCTTGGCTACTGGTAGCACTACTTTTGATGGAGTAGTGTTCGATATCATAGCCAATACTGACTATGAGCAAGTAAGCGATCAGATGACAATCCCTGTCATTTCTGTTATGGAGCAACCATTGACTCAGAATGAGCACTATACATTCGCTCTCATCAATGGTCCGAATATCATTAAGAGATATGCTGAGTTGGTCCATGCTTTGGATTATCCCTCTAAGGCTAGAGTCATGAAGTATGTCTCGTAATTAGTTACGATATCATAAACTGATGAATAAAGAATTATCCGACTATTTTCGGTTTATACAATTTTACTAGGAGGTAGATTATTATGGCTTCAAAAGCAGCGCTCGTTAGAGGTGGACAAGTCCTGAGTGGCAATTCCGCCATTGAAAACAAAAAGAAAGAGGAACCCAAGGGCTGGGAATCTGAAGAACCCAGCAAGGAATATGTAACCGTATCTACTAAGTCTGGCAACAAAGAGGTCGATATGATTGTAGTCAATTCGATCCAGATGTTTAAGGCCAGACGAATCAATCCCAGTACTGCGGCCTCTATTATCACTGGACGTATCAGAGTACGTTTCGTGAATGCCATTAGAGGCAATGCAGATAATTCCAAGTTTGGCTATGAGGTCACTTCTTTCCGGTATCTCGATGAGATTCTGTTTAATGACCTCACGTACGTATTGACTACCATCTTCCAGTATGGTAGCCGGGGTACGTTGACACTTCCGCAGATTATGCGAATGATCACAGATACCTCGAATATAATTGAGTATTATATTCCTGAGGATGATCTGAATGACATCCGAAATATCCTTGGAGTGATCTATAGTGAGTTCTAATTACACCTTTTGCGGTTATGACTTTCAGGCTCCAGGTTCTAAAGCTGGTCAAGCTGGTGAAGGAATTAACCTGAATAGTGTGACCGTACAGTACAATCTACAGAACAATCCAGAATTATGCCGCATGATATATGAAGGCATAGTCCCATCCATGTATGGTAACAGTCCCACGGTCGAAGACTGTGGGACTGGTACTATTGACGATTTACCGACGGTGATGGAATTTAACGAGAAAGGAGAGATCACAAACGTGAATCCAGTCGAACTGGCACAGATGAGTGGCCAGATTCCGACCGTACAATTCACTGGAGCATTGAATCCTATGTTTCATGACAATGCTCAACCGACAGCTATGACGGGTGGTTATACAATGCCATTCCAGAATACTGGTGGTTGGGGCATGATGCAGAATGGATATATGCCCGTGAACTTTACGATGCCTGGAATGGTCCCGTACAATTTCAATCCTGTGAATCCGGCTATGCAGGTCCCTAATATGACCCAGCCGATGCAGGAATGGAATGAGTATCAAAGAACGAAAGGATTCAGAGCTCCGATTCCGACCGATACCGACTTCCCAGAGTATGGTCTGCTAAGTGGGTTTCATAGGGGCTTTGATCCAATGGCCTGTACTGCTCCTGGTCAAGATGAGTTTTATGATCCATCTGCTGGTGGAAGAATAGGACTGTCTGAATGGGTGCACCAACAATGTTTACAGAACGCAGCATTCACCTATGGTTGGATGCCTGGAGATATCGTAGAGCGTAGAGAGCAAATGATGTTTCCTGGCATTAATGCCGACCATAGTATTCCGACTCCTGATCCCAATCCTGTAATTGGAAATAATGGCTTGCCTCAGAGGAGACTGTCTAATGGCATGGCTCCTATGATGCTTGGTAGTAACCAATTGCCTATCAGCAATATGGTAGCTACAAATCCATATATGGCCGGCAAGACGATGATCGGTGGATATAACTTCAATACCACTTATCAGCAGAATCTGCCTACTCCCTATATGCAGGCTAGATATAACTATGCCATCCATTATGGATTCCAGTCCGTACAGGAAATGGACAATAATGACTTCCGCATCTTGAAGAGAGCATCTCGAATTGCTCATAGTGATATGAGTAAAGAGGAGTTTGATCAGTTCTTCGTAGATAACTGGTGCAAACGATTCACTGATATCTATGAATTCAGGAAGAATAGTGAAGAGGCCAATAAGCGCCGCAAAGATATGAATTCTGAGATTCCTAGAGTTAGATGTGCTCTCGTTAGAGGTGATGAGGTTCTGGCATGTACTGATGGCCATGATCCCAGACAGTATCAAGAGCTCTGTGACAATGTCCGTAAATGCAATGCCAACTATAAGTCTCCTGAGGTCATTGCTTGGAATCAGCAGATGAATGAGCAGATTCGGGCAATGAAGGATAATGTAATCAACAACCTGTATCAGTCTTCTCCGATGCGTAAATATGATGACAAAGCTATGCTGGAGATGATGGAGCATGGTTTCGTTGAAGAGTTCTTCTATCTGCTGAATCATCAAGAGCAGTTGGATAGAATGAATCCTCAGAAGAGACTGCAAGCTGCACAGATCGATATGACTAGCTTTATGCGTAACTGTCTTGAGAGAGGCATTGGCTTGCCCGCAGCCTATTCTCGTATCCAGGCAGAGAACGCAACAGTCTATAAAGATCAGACTCATCCGGATGATGAGATAGGAGATAAGCCAAGAGGCTCTTGGGGCATGAAAGCCGATGGGACTCCTCTTGATCCTAACTTCTATCCGCTCTATGGATATGCTACCTATATAGCAGATCCTGAGCATCCTGAGATGTCTATTCCGTTCCCGAGGGCATTCATCCAAGATGTCTATAAGGGATACGAAGACTATTGTGCTGCTATTAACCAAACGTCTAAGAAACGTGCAATCCCGATGAGCTATGATGAGTTCGAGGGAAGTACTGGTGTTCGGATAGTCGATGATGAAGAATTCATTAAGAAGTATTCCGGCATACCAGGGACCGAGAAATATACAGAAGCAGCTCGTCGGGCAATCGAAAGAGACAAACTTAGCACTCCAGTATGGGCACATCTATCTCCTGAAGAGCAAGACATTGCTGAAAGAGAAGATCCAACTGGAGACGTTCCCTTAGAAGTACTATTACAAGACCTAGAAGATAATCCGGACTAACTCATGGCTATATATTATAGTCATGAGGAGGTGATATGATTTGAAACTGGAAGATGTAGCAAAAAAGATAAGACCTAAGAAAGAGAGGGTCGACACATCGATTCTCTATTCTCCCCAGCCGACAGCTCAACAACAATTGTTCGAGAGCATTACAATGCCTCATTGGACAGCATTCGTAACTCCTGGGGATATAAATAGCCTGTATCAGATCATCACAAGTGCATCTCTTGCAGGCAACTTTGATAAGAAGAAGAAAATGATCGACGAGATAATGGAGTCTCGTGGATTTAAATATATGAGCGGCGGTACAAATCGTATGGTCTATCGCCATTATGAATTTCCTACTATCGTGGCTAAGGTGCCAATTGATCGTGTAGGATTGAATGACAATTTCTGTGAATATAAGAATCAAAAATATCTATGGCCGTATTGTGCTAAGATGATTCAGGTGGCTCCACTTGGGGTAATTGGATTTGCCGAACGAGTGGAGCCCATCCTGAATCGCTATCAGTTCAATGCATTTGCTCCTATGATCTATCTGACTACTCTTCATTTGATAGGAGAGTATGTACTAGAAGACATAGGAACAAAATACTATAAGAATTTTGGTATACGTAAGGGCTTCGGTCCAATTTTGGTGGATTACCCGTACGTATTTAAGCTTGATGGACGCAAACTCATCTGTAATCATCTCTTACCAAATGGTACAATATGCATGGGTGAGATAGATTACGATTCGGGCTTTAATCATCTGTATTGTACTAAATGCGGTAGAATGTATAATGCCGCTGAGTTGCAAATGGCGGTTGACAGTAAAGAAATAGACTTACTATATCAATCTAATAAAATAAAAGGAGGCAAGAAACCCATGTTAGTGAAATTAATGAAAGGAGACCAGGTGCTTGCCACTAGCCTTAATAGTGACAGCATCGTAAGGCCGGATGTCAGGAAGTCTCGTCCTGCTCCTAAGCCTGGTGATCCTGTGGCCACTCTTCGGAGAGGTAATGAAGTATTAGCTGGTGGAGAGATCAAAGAGGCTACTCCTGCTCCTACTCAGGAGACAATAGTATCTGAGATTCATCTGCCTATGGTAGAAGAGGTTAGATCTCCGATGCCTGATCCTGTGGTTGTCAAACAGCAGACAGAGAATGCTACCATTATCTCTGAGCTGTATGACAATCCTGATGTCTATAAACCTGCACCTGCGGTGCATGCTCCTGTAGTTCCTGATCCTGTAGAAGTTGCAGCTAAGGAAGTAAAGGAGATCTATGAAGCTCCTGCTATGGAGTTTGCCAAGCCTGAGATTCCTAAGCCTGAAGAGATTGCTGAAAGAATCCGAGCTGTGGATGAAGCTCCTAAACAGGAAGAACCTGTACAGGAGACCAAGGATGAGTTTCCTCCTAACCAGTGGAAGACTCCTCCTACGTTCTCAAAGAAGCCTCGTCGAATCATCACTGAGTCTTCGACTGGAGAAAATGTCCAGATGAGACCCAGGAATCCTTATAAGGATTAAGGAGGTTCACTATGCAAGTACCCAGAAGGCTTGACTTAATTCTTGGGGATATCAATCAACTGCATTATCTTCTGGCACAGGGGTCCAAAGTACTCCTGTGCACAGAAGATCAAGTACCCCAGGAGTTATTGGTCCATCCCAATGTCATCAAGGTCAATGTGCTACTACCTCCCTATGAGGTGGTAAGTCTTGAGGTAGATCATCAGTGGGATTCTGCTATGAATCAACTGTATCACTATCTCACGACTTTCAGCACAGCAGTGTCTATCTGCGACATCATCTATATCACTGCTATGAAGGGAACTCCTTTGGCTCTCTATATTGGCAGTGAGTATAATGACCTGATGTGTGTCCAGGCGATTCCTCAGTTCCTGGCCAACTATATGGGGCTCTATTTTGTTCCTTATGGAGCAATGGGTTCCATGGAGTTAGGAGTAGCTCCTAGAGTACTCACTCAGGAGTATCTCATGGGGAATTTTACGGGACTGCAAATTCTGTCGTTCTATCCACCGGATGTTGATCTGACTGAGCCCATGCTCAATAAGCTCTATATGGAGCTGCATCCTCCTGTACCGATGGGAGATATGAAGGCTATCAATGAGTACTTTAAGTCTGTCATTCGGACTATGGGAGGTCAGGCAGTCAATAACTTTGGGCAGAAGTATTACATGCCCTTTACTGGTGGACCTGCTACTGGAGGACAACAATGATTGTCTTCCACACCTTTCCGATCAATCAATGGCTCACTATGATGCCAGAAGTTGTGGAGAACCGAGCAATTGTACGATTTACATTGTTCGGCTCTCCACAGGAGGGTGCTCTTCTACATCTGCTTCCAGATGATCAATATGTGCCTACTCAGTTCTTGATGGACGATACAGAGGCATCATTTGATTATTATTTCTGGAAGCAGATACAGGAGAGTCCTACCTGTTTCTTCGAGAAGATGAAGATTCTCGAACCTGAGTATCAAGCAGGTGCTACTTGCTTGATACTCATCCAGACAGACTATTCATATCCATCTCGTGTCTCTATTACAGAGTCTCTTATTGGCTATCTCAAGACCTTCTATGGTATTGAGCCTAAACTAGTAGTCAATCCAGAAGATCTATATGATCTTGGTTCCTACTCTGGATTCTCTGCTGAGGGACTCTATCGCATCACTCAAGAGATGGAAACTTTGTACAAGAATAGTGGTGATAACAATGGCTTCTAAGCTTTGGCAGTATCAGAACTATAATGCTCCAGTCTATTATCTCTTTGATAAGCAGATTACAGAGTATGATATCAGTAAAGCAAATATCAGTATCCTCTTGGATGCTGGTAAGCTCTCTCTTGATGAGTATAAACAACTACTGATAGCTGATCGTATGCAGAGACAGTATCAGATTGGATGCATGATCAGAGATGATCCTTTTCTGCAGGAGTCTCTTAATGATGGCCTTACTAGAGCCAGAGAACGTCTGTTTAATCAGATGGACTTAGAGGACTCTAATGTGCTGCATATAGCCAAAGATGCAGTATTTGTCATCAGTGCAATGAACACGATGATGCCTACTGATATACAGGTGAGTCCACATGTGGTCTTTACCAAGAGAAGTGAGTTCACCAACTATCTTAGACTTAATAGATTCATCCACTTCTATCATTCCTATAGCATCTTTACTGGTACTTCTACCTATAAGATCAGAGGAATGAATGAAGAGGCTCAGAGTCTCCATAAAGACTACTTTACTAAGGCCTTAGTGGAGATTCTGAATATGAGACAGCTCAATGGCTTTAAAGCCGCCTATGAGTGTTGTCGTAAATGGTATCACTCTATCTGTAACCATGATGTAGAGGTACAGTTTGCTAGAAGGTTTGACTCTCTATCCAGATATGATCTTAGATCTGATTCTGAATTCAGCATCTTCCAAGCAAACTATCTCTCTAATGGAGCAGAGATTATGGTAGATCCATCTTATAATCTAGATCTATTGTCCAAGATAGGGAATAGTCTACTCTGTGAGGCTATTCAAAAACGATAAAGAGAGGGAGCATTGCTCCCTCTCTTTTATTTTTTGTCTTTTCTCGAGCTCTGTTGCTCAATCAAAGAGTTATGTGAGACTACGTAGTTCATGACAGTGATATAGACCTTGTCGGCAATGATCTCATCGATACGATGGACATTGTAGAATAGAGAGATCTTATCTAGTGCCATGGGCGATAGTCTCTCTACTACTTTAGCAACCAAGTCATTACGGATTTCTTTTTCTCGTTCATCTGTAATATAGAGCTCATTCTTTGGGACTAAGACCATGATCTCATAGTCTCTAAAGCAGTCATCAATAATATCATTCAAAAGAAGAGGAATATTCTTATCGATAACTGCCTGGACATTGGTAGAGTAACGACCCAGTTCCATGAGTTGAGATTGGTGTTTCTTATTGGTCCGATAGAAGAGGATGAGTACGATTAGTGTCCCAACCAGGAACACAGCTAATGCCACACATAGGATTGTAAGTTCAATGATCGTAGTACAAGGATTCCCATTCATGATGCTATTCCACTCCAGTCTTTAATAGTATCTCTTAGATCTAAGAGACCTTGATCATCAGTGTGACCAGCTTCCTGGGCACGCTTGATATAGTAAATGAGTTTAAAAGCAAGATCTTGGGTAATCCCTTCTTTGTACTTCTGGAAGAAAAGAGGCCATTTCTTACTAATAAACATGTCGGGATGTAATACGAAGACACCAGAGTTAGCATGATAGACTTGATGAGGAGTCTTAGATAGCATCACAAGAGGCAACTCATTTAGTCTATGCTCATCTTTGATGGTCTGTACTACATCAAAGGAACTTACATAGCCAGTCTTGTTTAGGTACCATTCACTTACCATAAGAGCAATATCAAATAGTGTGAGCATAGCATGATGCATTTCCAGATCTGCCATTTCACTATTGATATTACCATGGATTTGACAGTGATCCATACCATTTTCCATGAGATAGCCTTTATAGGCTCGATAGGTTACAGACTGTCTAACTCTCTTCTCAATATTCTTGAGAAAAGACCGATAAACATCAGTATCCATAAGAGAATCTCTGGTTTGATAGAAACCAATTACATAAGGGGCTGAGGGACTTCCAATGCAAGGATTGCATCCGAGATATCCACTCTCAATATTGGGTAAAGGGTTATATTCATTCATATGCAACACCACCTTATTTAATGGATAGTTCCGAGAGACATGATTTTAAGCCTCTCACATACCATTAATTTAGCAATATTTGGAGGTGTACCATGGCATTTACGATCAATCAGGTATACTCTGAAAATCCATATGCAGACATCGTAGTGTACTATGCCAAGCTTCTTGGTATAGATACAGTACTGAAAATGAAAGATGTAGCAGATCAGAATGAGACTGAAGAGTCTCTCAAGAATGCTGATCTTTATATTGCTTGCATGGAGAATACTGCCATTTGGGAGCTCTTTGATAGTTTTCCTGAGGAAGTACTGAGAGCCTCAGGATTAACTGGTCAGGCATTGATTAATGCTATGATGAGTAAAGATGCTATTCCCCAGTCTATGCGAGCAACTGTTTTGGACAATATGAAGGCATATGTAGTTGCTAATTATGAAGAGCTTAATAACTACTATCGTATGTTGAATGGCCTACCTCCGGTAGGCTATACCAATGTCTATGCTACTGAGAATGATATACTGACAGTGCCCTCTACCATTGAAGTAGATCTATCTATTCCAGTACATGAGATGAATGCTGGTATGATTGAGCTATTAGACAACTATGATGTCTTGGATACTATGTATGCAGAAGACCCTGAGAATAGAGGTTATCTTCGTTATCTGGATAGGAAGATTAGTCCCTATGCTGCTCGGAAGGCATCTGCATTTGCTCCTCTCTATGTACCTACCATTGACTCTACTGAACTCTCCGATGAGTATAAAGATAGGCTAGAGATCAATAGACGATATGCTATTACGGCTATCTACTCTCAGGCCTATAAGTATGAGTCTGACTATTATGATAACTTCATTGCTGTCTTTATCATCCTGAATACTATGATCGATATGATCTCTCGTATTCAGGAGTTTATTGCTCGTAAAGAGGTCTTTGATCTACGTACTTGTAGATATATATTTGAGTCTTATGGTGTAGAATTCTTCCCTAGGATTCCTTTGAGATATCAGATTCTTATGGTAAAGAATCTACATCAGCTTCTGAAGTATAAGTCAACAGCTCACTGTATGATCAATATTTGTCAGCTATTTGGCTTCGACAATATTACGATCTTTAAGTACTATCTTCTGAGAAACCGGAAGTCCAGTAAGAATGGTGTCTATTCCTTTACTGGAGTAGATGAAGAGGACTTTGATCTGAAGTTTGTCAAGATCCCTATTGATGAGCCTATGGATGACTATATTAGAGATCCGACTTATCAAGTGGGATATGATGAGATCACTTCTGGTGATGCCACTTGGGATGGTGGACTGGACCATGACTATGTCAAGAGACAACACCAATCCTTATCATTTAATTATACTCGTACTAAGTATCTCTCAGTAGATGCTATGTATGAGCTGGCAGAGATTGCTACTCAACAAGCTTACTTCTTCAATATGCTCTATGACAATGTAGAGCTTGAGGAAGAGATCACTGTACAAGTACCTCTGATCTCTGAGACTCCTATTCAGGTAGCAGATCTATTTACCTTCTTGACTGTATTGACCTTTAAGTACTATGGTATCAAAGATACTATGCTTGATACTGCTAGTAAAGTCTTGACAGTTAATGGTTTTAATTTCCATGCTGATCTAGCCGAATTGGCAGCTCTCTTTGACAAGTTTGATGCTCATAATAAGTTTACCAGAATTAAGGGTAAGATCAGAGCCAATGCTCGATCTATTGATCCTGATACTGGTGAGACTTTATTGGCAGATAAGGCAATTAAGACTGCTCAAGAAGCTCTGGAAGATTTCATTCTTCCTACTGATCAGATTCCTTCCTTTGCTCAGTTGATGAATATCTTCCGGAATAATCTTGATGTAAGAGAAGTTCTGATTCAGGGTATGAAGGATGCTGATAATAAGAGAATCTATGAGACTTATAAGACTCTCTATGACTCTCTTATGACTATGGAGCTTACTATGGACCACTTTGCTAATCCTGAAACAGGTGAGCTCTATCGAGATGCTGAGGGTGATGCTACCTATGAGGCCTATCTCATGAATGAGAATCCTACTCTCTACTATAAGCTAGTAGAGATTGAGCTCATTGATGATGAGGATACTCGTATCCAGCAGATTTCTAATATCATCGATAATGCTGTCTTTGTACTGGAGCAGTGGATTGATCGAGATGAGTTCCCTGGTATCTTCCATAATCTACCGGCAGTCTCTGTCGATGCTATTAAGGAATATATCCAGATGGTGGTGGATTTTTATAAGTCTTATAAAGTCCACTTCCTGGGAGTCAATACAATCTATACCTTCGATGATGACTATGAAGGATGGATTCGTATTATCGATGATGCTCTTCTGAACCGTAAGTTCTGGAAGAGAGATATTGTTCCTGTCATTGATCAGATTGCTGCTCAGCTCAATGAGATTACCAAAGTCGATAAAGTCCATATTAGAGAACGTATCTATATGGATATCAAGACTTGGGTATATAAAGACATCGTTGATCGTTGCTGGTTGAAGGATGGCAAGTATTCTATCGATTACTTGACTCTCTTCTCTAGACTTCTGATTGAAGATGCTCAGGTATATACTTCTATTCTTGAGTATGAGGATAAGATTCCTATGCTTGATATACAGTCTGCTCTCAATATCAGTATGACTGTAGAGGATCACTATAGACCCTTTGATAGAGCTTACTATGCTAGCTCTGATGACTGGCAGCCGTAAATCATAAAAAATAAAAGCTACTACATACTGGTAAGGGAGGATGGATCGCCTCCATCCTCCCTTAATCGATCAAGATGAATTAGAATCCTAATCTTTTCAGATTAGATCTAACCCATCCATCACGATCATGTGCCAGTAGTTGTCTTAGCTCGACGGGACTAACTGGCAACACGCCATGCTGGACAGGGTCGTATCCGACCCTGTCCACTTCTTCATCTGGGACGAAGAAGATGTCACAATCTGATACAATAAAGAGACCTTTATTGATCAGATCATGAAAAGCATGAGAAAGCATAGTCTTACCTCCATATAAGTATTAAGATCTCGTACCTCTATGAAGAACTATTCTTTCTCATGCTTATAATATACAATTACAGACTCTCCAAATTACGGATCATACCTAACTGCATGCAGTTAGGTACTTATTTGCTCGTCAAAACATTATAGTAAGTTTGCCTATGAAACAAGGAGGAACTGCTATCATGAATAAGAGACTGTTTGCACATGATTTTAATGATGTGCGTGACCTGTCTCAGTTAAAGGGATTCCACTCCAATCCTAGAACTGAGATTATTTTTAGAGATCCCGTTACGAAGGAAGTCCTCTTTAAGGCTCATAATAAAGTAGTCGGTGCCGGTGGCGATATGGTCGCTCGCAAGCTCTTCGATATTGCGCTCGATACCAATCCCATTGTAATTCCTTCTTACAATGATGAGCTGGCTATTCCTGATCCTGGTACAGAAGATCCCGACGCCACCTATGACTTCACTTCTGCCACTCAGAATGATCCCAAGGTACTGCTCTTTGCCATTGGTACTGATGGCTGTGGTACTGAAGGTTCTCAGATTTTTGCAGTCGACTATAATAGTCGTATTGCTCCGGATGCCATCATTCCTTTCCGTTATCCCATGGCTTCCAACGATCTGTCTGATGAGCTCCAGGAGACCTATGTAGGTCGTAAGGAAGATGGAGACTATGTAGCCTACTACTTCAAACGCTTTACTAGCGGCCCTGAGCTGCATGAGCAGTATCTTGATGGTACTCCTATTGAGGGTACTGTCTATGAGTCTGGACAGGACTATGAGATCTATGTCGAGACTGTTCTGACTATCACTAAGGATGATGCTCGTGAGTTCTTCATCGCCACTACTGGTATCGATGAGTGCCGTTTCAACACAATGTCTCTCCTCTATTGCTATCCCCGGCAGGTAGGCGGTAAGATCTACTATATGGACGTACGTCCTCTTACCAAGTTGAATATCTCCAATGAGTACCTGATTGATGTCACCAAGGGCGTGGAGATCATCTATCATACCTACTTCTAAGATAGTTTGGAGTGAGTGATGTGTGGTCTGAAATACAGCACAAGACAATCATCTATGAAGACCCAATCATAGTCGACCAGTATAAGAAGTACTACAAGACTCATTATATTGGAGAAGACTATCCGGTTAGAGGTTGTCTTGGCAGAGATGATTGGTCTAATAGACCTCTAGAAGAATTCTGTAGGTTTATTAGAGAACGATACAAAGCGATTAAGGTGGTAGGACTTGAGATATTCACAGAAGATGAATTCCAAATAACCTATTATCTTAATCATAGACTAGAAGGTAAACCCCATATGATACAGCCCAGATATCTTCTGGGTAAGTATGGTGCTGAAGGTCTATTATTCAAACCCATATCATTCGATGTGTATCTCACAGAATCGAATATAGATGATCTGTGATTATATACTATAATAATGTAGCAAGGCAGAAATGCCTTGCTACTATCTTTTATTAGGAGGTACAAGAGATGAAAAAAGAAATGAAGGGACTGTGTGAACAGGCCGATGGTGTAAAGACCTATACCTATCGGATTACTGATCACAAAGTCATCAAGGACATCATGAATGCCTTGGCCAGCGATAAGAGTTATGGAAGATTACCCATTGGTGGCCTGCATGAGAGATTCGAGAGATTTCAGGAGACCATCTGTACCAATTTGGTTCCTCAGAGTATGGATGAGGCTTTTCTGCTGACCCAGGCTCTGATAAACTATGATACCAATGTGATCTATATCCAGGCCTTTAAGCCTCACTACAATGAGAAGATCAAGTCTTCTGTTGCAGTGAATTACATTGATATCGACTTCACCTATTATGGCGATGAGACTCTGCTCGACTTTGAGCTGATTCCTCGCTATGTGGGAATGGAAGACGAGGATAAGACCAAGGTCGATGAGCCGATCGATGTCAGTGTACTGGTTGGCTTTGATCTGAATGTGATCGAGTCCGAGTATGAAAACAATGAGGAGGTCGAAGAAAATGCTGATTGTGAGTAAACCTATTCAGCTGACATTCATCACCAATCATCCGATTGAGGAGTATGTCTTCCAGATTCATTATGAGAATCTGAATCGGGCAATCATTGTCCGTACTGTAACTGCTGAATCCCATTCTCTGGATTCCGGACATGGATTCAGTTCCAACGTATTTGTTGATCTCTACAATATCCGTGAGCAAGATATCAGCAAATATACTGTAAAGCCCTTTATAAATGATCCTATCGATGGTGCAGTCGATGAGAAGAAGAAACTCATTCACATCATCGTCTGTGAGAAATATGAAACAGAGGAGGATGTAACTGATGAAGAAGCCGAAGGAAAAGACATTCTCCTTGAATCACAACTTCCCGCCGACAAAGAATGAGGTCTACTTCTCATTTATCTATGTAGACATTCCTGAGGAGAAAGGGCTAAGAGACTATTTTCGAGATAGACTTTATACCTTTTATTATACGAAAAAGACTGGTAGACAGTGGGAGAATCCACAGATCTTTATCGATCATGGACCCTATAGTAAGCATGCTAATAAGCTACCAGTATTTGTGTATGGGGTAGATATGACCGATCCCTGTACATACTTCAGAGTACGTATTGGAGCATACTCTGAAGAGGATCTCAAGAGAATCTCTGTTTGGATTTCTAAAATTGAAATTGAACTCAATCCTGAGACCGAGAAGATGTACTATCGTATAACCTTCTCTTATGATGTAAAGAGAAAACCAAGAAACCATGGGGTGAAGAAAGATGGCAAGTGATATCGCTCTTGATGAAATCAATCGTACACTCGAGCGTATCGAGAAAAATCTCAGCTATCTCGAGGGTATTCGAGAAGAGCTGGCTCGAATCAATCGATTCAAAAGAATGGAGCTTGAGAAGGAGTTTGGTGCTGAGGCTGTCACTAGTGCTTTCCTAGGCCCTAATAGCTCCATCTATAAAACTAGTGAGCTAAAGCGACATCCAAATCTATGGTAATGGAGTGAAGAAAGATGGCAAATAACTTTTATTTGAGTGCAATCTCTGAGACTCTCGAAGAGATTAAAGAAGAGATGGCTCGAGCTAATCGACTAAAACGGTATGAGCTTAATAAGCAATATCCGAGAGATCCTAATATCGATATTGCTTATTTTGGAGGAATCGATAAAGTTCCTTAATAAGCAAAGGCTAGGGATTACTCCCTAGCCTTTTATTTTTTGTATATTAAACAGATCCGATCTTCTTAGGAGACTTCTTTACAGGTCTCTGTTTCAGATCTTTAATGCTTTTCTTCATAAGATAGGGATTGCTCTCAGGACCCCTACCCTCAGTATTGCGATAAACAGTAGTGACATTTCCACGTTTAATAGTGGCTCTTTTGACAATTTTAGCCATTGTCTCGCCTCCTTTAATAAAGTGTTGCCGAGAACACTCCCATTAATAAAGGAGGTACTTTTATGGCTACTTCTAAGAGAATTACACGGACTATTACAGATCAAGCTCTGATCGATTCTGTAATTGGAATTAAACCCGAGGATATTACAAGTACCTATGTAGTTGAGTTATTCGGTGAATTTGAAGTGAAAGTGAGGGCTAATCCATATGACCTGATTACAGTACCTAAGGGTGCGTATGGACTGCCGGACTCTAAACGGGGAGTCAATATCAAGCCCTTTACTACCACAGTAGGAAAATTAATATGGAATAAGATGTACATATTGAGGAACCCTAGCATCTACGAGGCCATTGGCTGGATTGATGACATTGTAAGCAAGAAGGTTTTCAATAAGCTCTATAAGAAGTTGGGATATCTGCTTCTTGAGGGCAAGATTGATAAGGCGGAGTTTAAGCGATTCGCTATGACTACTCAGCTTACTATGCCATATGTACAGTTCTTATCTAATAGCTTCACTGATACTATGCTGCTGTCTAGTACAGTAATGAATAAGAAGAAAGCTGAGCTCATTAAAGCCAATAAAGCCGCCTTTGATGCAAAAGACATTAAGGTGGTTGACCAGGTGTCTAAAGAGTTAATGGACTATAGTAAAGAGTATCTGAAAGATGATCCTAGTATGGACATGTTCAACTCTGGAGGAGGTGGAGACTTTTCCAATCATTATAAGAACTCCTTCCTCATGAAAGGGATAGTTAGAAACCCAGATCCTCTTAAAGGGTATGATATAATCACTTCTAATTATATTGATGGAGTATCTGAAGAAGAATATGCTGCTCTTGCTAATACCCTAGCTGAAGGTCCTTTTAATAGATCAAAGAAGACAGAGGTGGGAGGATATTACGAGAAGTTATTATTGTACGCAACTCAACATCTCTCATTACTTGAGCCCGGATCTGATTGCGGTACTAAGCGTTGCATAGAGATGGAAGTAACAGAAGATAATATCGATGATCTGATGTATAACTACTTTATTCAGGGAGATAAAGTAGTAGAGATTACTTCTGAGAATAGAGATAGCTTAATTGGTAAAACAATTAAACTTAGATATTCCTCTATGTGTGAAGCAAAAGATGGACACTTCTGTAATATCTGTGCTGGTAATCTGTGGTATAGATTAGGGATCTCTAAAACTGGCATCCTCACACCGATTCTAGCCTCCAAATTAAAGAATAAACTAATGTCCTCTTTCCATAATTCACAAGTACAACTAACCGATATGAATGTAATGGAAGCATTTTGTCCTGATCTATAAATAAAATTAGGGGAAGCTTAATAAGCTTCCCCATATTTTTTATATTTAGCTACCTTATAATTAAGGTGTACTAAACGGATACACCAATATTTATAAGGAGTGAATTTATATGTATTCAAATCAACCGACACAAGATCAAATGAGAAATGCGCTATGCAATCCTAAAGCAAGAACTACGTACTCATATCCATTTATTCCGTGTGATGAAGAATTCAGAAATGTGTCAGTATATATGCCTCATATATCTAATAGATATTGGATTAGTAGTTATGGTAGATTATATGATGCAATGACTGGATATATAAGTCCTGCGGCTTATAATAAGAAAGGATATGAAAGTATCAGCGTTCAATTAGCTGATGGGAATAGATTGACTACATCTATTCATATTTTAGTATGTACTTGTTTTAATGGTCCTAAACCTGGTCCTGAATATCAAGTAAATCATATCGATTTTGGCCGTCATAATAACTACTATCAGAATCTTGAGTGGCTTACATTGGTTGAGAATGTAAAATATTCAGTAGCTGCTGGTAATTATTATCACGGTAATGAGCATGTAAACGCTATTTATAAAGAAGCTGAAGTTCGTCAAGTATGCGAGCTACTTCAAGCAGGTTACTCAGAATCTTCGGAAATTTCGAAGATTGTATTTGGATTTTCAAATAAAAGTACCTGCGACTTCGTGAGATCCATTAAGCTTAGACGACATTGGACTAATATTTCTAAAGATTACGTATTTGATGAGACCTCATATGGTCGGGAATATATTCCTGAAACTATGAAACTTCTGATATTACAGCATCTTAATGAATATCCTGAATTAGCAAGTGCAACATATTCTCAGATCCTAACTCATATGGGATTTGTGGTGAAAGGCATGAATGATAGTGTGAGAAAACAATTTAAATATATCGTTGCTAATACGAGGCATCCGAATTCTTATAAAGAAGAGCGTGAAAGACTTAATACTCTTCCGGATACTCCTCCTATGTTTACAAGAGTAGATCCAGAGAGTGCTAGCTCTCTGGACCAATCTGTATAATGTGTCTGGGGGATACTCAAGAAATCCTTAATTTTATGTACAGTAATTTATATTTATATAGTCATGGAAACTATTGACCAATATAGTTTTTCATTTTGAAAATGGCCCAGAGAGGTATCTCTCTGGGCTTATAAAAAAAGAAAGGAGCATGCTTATATGCAAGAAGATGAGGGCTATTTTACTCCAGAAGAGCAAGCTGCCTACAGGTCCATGCTAGAAGAGCATAGTCAACCTACAGGTATCATCATCGATGATTTCTATAAAGAGACAAGTCCAGAGAGCTGAGTGCTCTCTGGACTGTCACATGAAAAAGTTTAAAAGGAGATTAATTATGCCATCGAAAAGCAAGCCACCTACCTGCGTATTTCCCATACACAGGTTACTTATATGTGAGATCGTTCATATTTCACATGAACAGCAACATGTAATTACTCGAAAACAGCTATAAACTACCATGGTCATATATTATAGCTGTGAGTACGTCAGTACTAAGGAGGTTTACATTATGGCTAATATCAAACTGACTACGCATTATCCATTCTCTGAGACTTACACTTATGAGACGATACTAGAGCGTATCAATTTGGATGAGGAGCGTAGGCATGACATCGCTACAGGGCGAGGGTTTCCTATCACATCTGCTAAGCCGATTAAAGAGGATGTCAAAGATATCAATGGTATCTTCTCTACTCGGTTTGGTAAAACACTGAATGATGATCATCCCTTCGAGGATCTCTATCGTTGCCGGTGTGGTAAATTGATGGGGAAGTTTAATGAGGGTCGTACATGTCCTGTCTGTAAGACCACTGTCAAGTTCGTGGACAATGACTTTGGTTATTTCGGATGGATCGTGTTGAAGGACCCCTATTATATCATTCACCCTACTCTGTATATGTCATTAGCTTCTTTCATTGGACTGGAGGAGTTTGATAATATCATCAAGATCCAGTCTAAGAAGAATGAAGATGGTATTGAAGTGGAGATCAAACGGCCGAAGAAGGAACCCTTCTTTGGAATTGGAATGATGGAGTTCCATGATCGCTTTGACGAGATTATGACTTACTACTACAATGCCAAGTGTAAATCCCCTTCCAAGCTTGAGAGATATCAAGATCTTATGATGGATAAGGATAAGATCTTCACTCAATCAATCCCTGTTTTTACTACATTACTTCGACCCTATAAGATCGAGGGTGGAGAGATGCACTATGAGAGCACCAATGCTACTTATAAGATTCTCTCCTCTATTGTAGCAAAGATCAATAGCGATTCACTGACTATGAATCGCAATAAGAAGACCAAGAATGAATTGCTCTATGACTGCCAGATGAAGGTAAAGGAGCTTTTTGATGAGATCAATAAAATCCTTTCCGGGAAAAAAGGTTCGGTACGTTCTCTGGCAGGTGGAAGGTTAGTAAATAGCCCTACACACTTGTGTAGCCTAATTCAGTTAATTGCTGGAAAGCTAAAGGAGGAATCTAAATGACTGTAGAGGAATATCTTAGTCATTGTGATGTAGAAGGAAGAAAACTGAGAAAGATTGTATTCCAGACTAAGGATAAGGTTATGCTTACTGGAATACAATGTGATCCTAAGTATACTCTGGATGAGGAAGATATTGATGACTGCTTAACAGACTTCGATTGTCAGTTCAATTGTGATGAGGAGACTGGTAAGCTCACCAAGCCATCTATCTATACCTATCCAGTTACTTATGAGGATACTTCTAAAGTAAGAGAGGTTACTCTCATACTAGATACCACCAATGCCAATCAGCAGCTAAGCAAGGAGGATAAAGAAGATGCTTAAGCATGAAGAGATATTCACCAATGATGCATTTCAGAGTGCGGTCTATCTATCTACTGTACCAGATGATCAGAAGATCTCCTTATATGCTCTTATTAATGAACTGAAGAAGATCTATGATGAAGTAGGCAATGGTCCTGTGACTATCATTGCTTCTAATCCAGCGAATCCTGGAGATAGTACCTATCGACAGATGGTACTTTCTATATCTACAGCAGATAAAAAGATTCACTCATTCTATATTCATCCTTGAAAGTCCAACGACTATCCTGTAAAGGAGTAGAGCCCAAGCTAATGGGGTGAGGCAATACATGGTTCCGTATGTAAGTCCTCTTAAATCGAAAAGCTGAAGTCTTAGAAAGAAGGGTACAAAATGAAAATTTCTGAGCTCATTACGAGACTTAAAAAGATTCAGGATAACTATGGTCCTAATGTCGATGTCAGAGTAAAAAGAATCACAAGAGCTAGTTTAGAAGATCTGAAGAATATTGGAATCAATGAAGTATCTGCATTACATTTTAATATTGATATTGAGCCAGCTCTTGGTGAACCAACTGCTTTTGATTTTGGTCCAGGTCCAGAAGCTTTGGCATTCCATGAAGAGGAATACAAAGCTAAGAATACTGCTGATACTGTTACTCTTACTATAACCTAAGACAAGATATAGTCTAATCTATGTCGAAAGATATAGGAGTTCTAGAAAGGAGATGAGAACCGCCCCAGAGTTGCGCCCTGGGGTGAATGCAATGTCAATTTTACTGCACGTTCAGTAATTGCTCCTGACCACACTTTGGAGATTGATCAAGTCAAGCTCTCTTATCAGTGCTTGGTTGGGCTTTTACAACAGCGTATCATTAACGTGCTGCATAAGGCCTACAATATGCAGTATAATGAAGCGTATATTTTCCTAGATTCCAATAGACGATATGAGAATCCAATCATTCGTCAGATTATTGAGAGTCTAATCAAAGCAGATCCACGAGGCCTACCTGTAATTATCAACCGAAATCCTACCATAATGTATGGTGGTATATTAGCAACACGTGTAATCGGAATCAGCGATAATTACAGCTTAATGGTACCCCTTCAGGTACTCAGAGGTCTTGCAGCAGATTATAAGGTCCTATAACAAAATATAACAAGTTTATATTGATGTTATAGCCACATCTGGTTAATTGCTGGAACGCTAAACTCTATATAGAGCATGCCAATCAGCAGCTAAGATCGTACAAGGAGGTGATAAAGTTCAACGACTATCCTTAATAGGAGTAGAGCCCAAGCTAATGGGGTGAGCGCATTAGTGGTGCAATGTAAGTCGCTCTTAAATCGAAATGCCAGACTCTGTTTATCAGAGAAGATATAGTCTAGTCCTATGGGAAACTATAGGAAGTTCGTAACTGGTGATAGAGAACTGTACAGGAGTTGCGATCCTGTATGAATACACGTTTGATGGAGATACAACAAAGTGTCCTATTATAGTGCGAGCTATAATAGCTATCATGGTTAATTGCTGGAAGCCTAAGTCTATTTAGATATGGTAATCAGCAGCTAAGACCGTAAATGGAGGTGGTAAAAGTTCAACGACTATCCTGTAAGGGAGTAGCGCCAAGCGGTACGGCATCTGTAGTCCAAGTGTAAGTCCGTTTAAAGCGAAATGCCATGGTCCTCTATGAGGATAAGATATAGTCTAGTTCTATGGGAAACCATAGGGAGTTCGAACTAGGTAACAGAGAACCATATAAGAGTAGCGATCTTATATGAATTTACAACTTTGAATATTTTACTCTTAATCAATGATGGGTTCATTACTGCAGCTGAGAGAGTATTCTCTCCCAGAGCAATGATCATCTCTAAGAATGATGGTTATTTCGACAATAACTTCAATCTTCAGAGAGATGAGCTTATTAATGCCTCTACGCTTCTGTATCTGAGCCGTGACAAGTATTCTGATGCTCAGAGAAAGTTGATTGAGGCTTGTAAGGCTACCAAACCTAAAATTAATTAAGGAGGAAATTATTATGGATTACAAGAAGTATTTATCAGACATTGATTATCTTTCTGAATACTCAAAAGATAAGGCAGTAACTATCGATACCATTATAGAGACTCTGAACTACATTAAAGAACGTGGTTCTGAGGGCGGAGCCGCTAATGTAATGATCTGCATGGGAGACGATTGCAGATATATTCATGGTATCGGTTTTGGCACTGATGTATATGGCCACACTACTGTCATGATCTTTGATAGAGATGAGCCCATTAATACCTCTATAGATTAATTAAGGGAGGAAACTATCATGGACTATCACGACTATTTACCAAAAGTTGATCATCTTGCTGACTATCCCACAGATATGACAGTAACTATTGATACCGTCTTAGAGACTCTTAACTACATTAAGGAGAATAGTCCTGAAGGTGGTAAGACCAATATTATGGTCTCTGTAGATGGAGATTGCCGATACATTCAGTGCATCGGATATGGCACTGATGTATATGGGCATATTACTGCCATTATCTTTGATAGATCAGAAAAGGAAGAATAATCTAAGAGGCTAGGGAGCAATCCCTAGCCTCTCTTTATAGGAGGAATAATAGCATGAGAGATAACGCTGGATCTAATAGAGTATTTCTAGAAGATAAACATGAAAGAGCTATCACTGTAGCTGATATCGTCAAGAGTATCACTGATGCAGTAAAGATATACCATTATCCAAAGGCAGGAGATCCTATACACTCTATGAAGAAAGATGATGATGGAGTGCATGTACCACATGGAGTTAACTTTACTGTCATAATCACTGGGGTGCATAATGATAATAGAGAATGCATGTATGTGATGTATATCGACTCTAAAGGAAATCCTAAGCTTACCAAGAGAATCAAACGAAGTGATTGGACCAGCGATGATTGTATAGTAATAGATAGCTTTCCCTATACTTCAGAGAAAGTACCCAATTTCGATCTCTCTAAGATTGATCACATTCATTCTTTCAAGACTAATCATGACTTCACTGCATTTCTTGATTGCAATGGTCCTGGTGGAGAAGTGATCCACACATCTATGAAACTGGAGAGAATTAAAATGCTGATTAAATTGGATGGAATAAGATGTAAGTCTGATCTTGGGCTTGCTAAGATTCCTGCCAATAAGCAATATCTATGAAAGAGAGCTTCGGCTCTCTTTCTTTTTTGTATAATGGCCCTCTCTTGATCATATATTATAAAAATGAAAGGAGTTGATTCATTTGAACTTTGTACGATATGAATTACGAGAGTGCGAATACCCACACTCTGGTATAGTCTGTGGTGGATCAGAGTACATAGAGAAGCTCAATAAAGAAGGTAAAGTATCTGGAAAAGATGTCGATGACTTCTACAATCTTCTTTGTGAGCTTGAAATAGATCGTCCATATGGAATTCCTACTCCAGACTATGCTGCTATAGAGAATAAGGTAGCTATTACTGGACACTCTGATAGCTCGAAATGGTTGTGCTTCTTCACAAATGAAGGTTTACAGAAGGTACAACCAGTCATTAATGGCATGATGGATATTCTCCAACGCAATGGAGGAACCATCGACAAAATGGTATATATAAGTAATGACAGCCTATGGGACGATAAGATTCTCTACCAGGATCGTTATCAGGCAGTCATCTATTGGGAGGATTAAGTGTGTACAGAAGAGGGATGAAAGAATACAATGCGCTTACTGAACTGGAGAAGATTCAGTATGATCCAACGGTTACATGTTTGGGAGATATCGTAATCGAGATTCTAAAGCAATACCCGACTATCTTCTCTAGTCAAATAAAGGCAGTTTATAAGAGAGCAGATCCAGATGCTAAAAATCAGAAGCAGTCTATTTCTCTTTCTGGTATCTTCGATCGGCTTTCTCATGTGACTCAATACAAAGGATTTGCCAAGTGCTATCTTATGAAACAGTTCTTGGTTAGTGGTGTCTATATGGTCAAGAGAGGCACCATAAGAAATAGAGTTTGTTTCAGAATTTATCTGACAGACAGGAATCATCTCTACGATCACATTGATGAGAGCAAGAGAGAATACTTTATTCAGCAGCTATACAATTTCTACCATAACAAGGAGGTCAAATAAAATGGAAGTGAATCCTGGAACCAGAGTGCTCTACTATGACTACCTCGGGTTTGAGCATAGTGGCACTATATTACTCACTCAGCCCTGTAATGCTCCTGATGTAGCGGAGCCTGATGAGGAGGGCGAGGTTCATTATCTCTATCTGAAAGATGATAGAGATGAATTCAATGACAAGGAGTATACTGATCCTGTAAGTGGACAGAAGATGCAGTATGCTGAGATTCGGAGATCTGATGAATGCATTCGGATCTATAAGAAGGAGGATCTAGTATGAGTGAGTCTATTCAGGAGATTGTAGAGAGCTATACTCATGCTCCATTATCTCGAGTTAAGGTTCTTTTAATCTTCAATATCAGCACTGTATTTCTACTCTTCTGGCTATTGATGAATGCTCTTGGTTATGGAGATTTCTGGCTAGTCGATACTATGGGGATCTTCCATACTGTATTAAATTTCAGTATTATATTCAAGTATAAGATCTGGACTTTCAAGACGCATAAAGAAGACCTTAAGAATATTGATGAGATTCTTATCTATCTCCAAGAGAATGGAGCTAATACTTATCTTGAACGAGTCTTTCAGGAGATCGAAGACATTATAGAGGATAAAGCTCATATGGAGATTAAAGAGTTCATAAGAGCCCATACTCTTTATCTCTTAAGAGCCAGATATGTCGTTGATCGTTTGCCAATCAAGAACTTTGATAAGTACTATAGATTAATTGGTAAGTCCTTGGATAAAGTAGACAAGTCTGTTTATAAAGCATATGTCTATTCCTATTATAGGACACAGAGTAGATTCGATCCTCAATATGCAATCGACATGACAGATTTCGATCTTATGGATAACTCTTCATTTGGTCTCGATATGCTCACTCTATACTTCATTGAGAAGATTCATATTCTTAGTGATGAGAAAAAGAGACTATTTAGAGAGAATGAAGCAATGATCAAAGATCTCGATGATCCAAACTATAGTAAGAATCTGATTCATGATTGCTATGAGAAGCATGCTAAAGATGGTACTGTTGCTACTCTAGCTGCAATTATGGAGGCAAATAAAGAAAGAACTGAAAAGCTTAGAAGTAATCTTGATCGTATTGAAGAGATTCAGTACATGCTCTGTAGTGATATTATGTATCCAGTATATGAAGAAGAGGAGAGTTAATCTCCTCTTCTTTTTTTTTTTCGTAAAACTGAAATTCCTCAATTATATATAATAATAGTGAATGAGGAATATGTACTCATTCATATTTTATTGCTGGGTATATCCAGCAGAAAGGAGGTAGCATTATGGCTACCAAGTTCTCCAAGTTCAATCAGTTCAATAGTTTCATTCCTATGGCACTATCCTTTTATCACGGTATGCTTATCGGATGCGTGCTATCTGATAAGTATGATCGTGATTGGGCTTCTGAGTTCGGACGCTTTATCGTTGAGCGAGTCAATACTTTCGGGTTTGACTTAGATGACGACTCTGTATACTTCGGGGTAATTCATGATGGAGTGTACAACTTCATCGTTGTCTATGCAGATGAGGAGGATATGGATGCGTCTCGAAGCATCACTCTTAGCACTATGATCCAAGTAGCTAAAATGGATGTAGAGCTATATACGACTAGTGAAGAATATTATCCGTATAATCGGATGATTACTTCTTCAGTAGAGGAGAAGAATGTCCTCCAGTCTATGTTTGCAGTCATGGGTTGGAGCTTATTTGATGACAATATTAAACAAGCATTCCGATATGACCCATTTTTCCATGCCTTTGAAAAGGCATGCCTCCAATATAATGGAGGAAGACAGTATGCGATGATTCCAGACGCTAATACCATTTTTGAGGTATATAAGAAATGCCTCAAGAGATGGCACATTCCTAAAAAGGAAGGGGAGGCATAAGCCTCCCTTTTCTTTTTTTATATTCTCCAATACATTCAAGTAATCTATAATCGATTGGAGGATCATAGCAAAATGGAATTGATGCTTAAAATTGACCTCACAGAGGAGCAATACAATGATCTGATGACCAAGTCTTATCATGAGCTCTTTGAGACCGATTCCTTCAAGAAAGCACTCGCTGCTACTGTTAGTGAAGGCATTCTTGATTTTCTCAAAGGTCCAACAGGTCAGCAACTTATTAAAAAGACTTTTACTGGAGATAGCTATTATGACTCTGGTCGTAATACAGACTTTGGCAAGAAGCTCTTTGATGAAGCTTCTAAAGAGTATATGGATCAGATCAAAGAACCCATTGGTAAATTCCTGCAAGACTGTCTCATGAAAGTTGATATCGATAAAATGGCAAAAGCTATCGTTATGCATGCCTTTATAAAAGGAATGTCTTTTGGCATGAATGATGATTTGATGGTGCTGCAAGATCAAATTTGGAGAACAGAAGCAAGAGTCAGTGATCTTCGATCCAAATTCAATATCTACGATTAATAAAGAGGATGGGATATTCCCATCCTCTTTTTTTTTTAGATAACTGGTCTGTCTTCACAGGAGATAGTCACATCTCCATCTAATACAGGATTACCAGTAGTATTGATATTTCTAGTAGTTGTAGTACCACAAGGAATCGTTACAAGCCCATCAGAGAAACTTCTAGTGACAGTAGATCCTAACTTAAGGGCATATTTATAGATTCGATCAATAGCGTCCTTAGGAGTATGACCATCATACTCAGGAGCATGATCCAATTCTTTCACCTTAAAGATAGACCAATAGGGATCGATATCATAGTGATAGGTAGCTTGGCCAAAGGGAGTCTCTACTCCTACAATAAACATGCCAGGATACATAGGATCTTTCTTGGAATCACTATGTAGAAGAGACTTCCAAGCCTTCTCTTTGAAGCCTGTCAGACAGAGAGATGCAAAGAGAAGGGCTCTATGATGATATAGCTCATCAAAAGTATGATAACCATCTGAGAGACTACCGACAGAGTCGTTATATCTCTTGGCCTCATTAATGGCTTTCTGAGCAGTCTCTAGGGCATGCTTAGGACAGATTGCATAGTCATTAGCAGGACCATCTTCTTCCTTGCTGCCAAACATACCATTCACAGGGATCTGAGTATGGCCAGTGAAGTCCATGGGCTTTTCTTTCTTAGAAGATTCTGCCTTAATTAAATCGCTCTTGTCAATCATTTTAATTTCCTCCAATTGTTTTTTATCTATTATAGAATAGGGTTTATTTGTGATAGGACAGTATCTATAACGATTATCAGTCATATTTGATCTGAGAATATAGATATCATGTACCTTTGCGCACTCTGGACACAACTTTTTATATGAATTGTAGTATATACTCATCTGATGAGGAAGAAATACCTCGCTTAATCTTTTAGGTCTGATTGGATACAAAATAGGGTCTTTACCATGATACATGCGTGAGTTAGTTCTAAGCTTCATAGGAACTTTACAGATCTGTCTACTTGAATCTCTTGGTTCATCTGCATGACACTGTACAAATGTGCTATTATCTTCTACGAACTCGAAATCATCACACTTATCACAGTATTGCACAAAATGAGGAGTTTCTTGCTTAGTAATCTCAATGAAACTCACTAACTCAAATCTAGGATAATGATGCTTAGTCTTTCTAGCAATTACTTTTATTCCATCTAAAGGAGCAAGAGAACGGAATTTGATCCAATCTACATCTGAGAGGGTTCCATTCTTTTGTATATCTATAGCTATATAGTTGACGTTGTATCCTATGACATCTATAACCGTCATGATACGGTAGTAAAGAGGTCGTTCAATAATCTCTGATACCGAGAGCGTAAGAGACACTTGCTCTCCTAAACTTACGTTTTCTAATTCAGCATAGGACTTAATTTCTTTCATATCTGCCATAAGTTACACCTCCTAATAATTATATGTGTAAGAGATAATAAAATCTCCCTAGGGAATATCCCTAGGGAGCTTATGAAGATTAATCATGCATAGTATTGCAAAATACAAATACCCGATCCACCAGAATTTCTAACATATCCTCCGCCTCCAGGACCAGGAGATCCAGTATTACTGCCCCCATTTCCATAGCTAGCTCCACCACCATGATTATTACCACCATGACTATACCAGCCTCCACCACCGCCCATATATGAACCTCCTTGTCCGAAATACCCTCCACCACCACCCATGCAATCTCCTCCATTAGCATTATTTCCATACCCTCCTCCACCTCCACCACCTGTATCATACTCCTCATCAGAGCTTCTATATAAATATGCATTTCCACCTCTACCTCCATATCCACCTCCACCACCTCCAAATCCTTGGCCATACCACAAATTCCATATAGGAACTCCACTACTATTAGTAGAATAAAAGAATCCTCTACCACCATTACCACCACATCCACCACCACCATCAGTATACCTAATCCTAGGAGTTCTTCCATATCCTCTTAAATTAGCTAAAATATTTGTCCATCCCATAGTATTGGTACCATTCTCAGCATAGTTTAAACGCCATCCACCATTACCACCATAAGTGCCACCTAATCCTTTATTAGATGGGGCATAGCAAGTAGTATTGCTATTATTTGCATTCATCTTATTACAACTACTTCCACCTCCACCACCATAAGTACCACCATTACCACCTTTATAATAGTTCCTACTAGTAGTACCATGTCCACCACCAGCTCCTCCTCCACCACCATATGTACCACCATCGCCAGCACTTCCATCAACAGATCCTCCGCCACCACCCCAAGTACCACCAGAACCGCCAAATCCATCAGAACTGCTTCCACCACCGAACTGATATCCTCCTCCTCCACTATACCTGCCCCATCCACCTGCTCCACCACTTCCTCCAGATGTGGAGCTCCCTCCACTACCACCAGCGGCACTTATATAGCTTCCAAATGAAGTAGTCCCACCAGCAGATGAGGATGATCCACCATCTCCAATAGTAATAGCTACTTTAGTACCATTTGCTATATTAAAAGTTCCATTATTCATCCAACCGCCGCCGCCAGAGCTATCACTACTTCCTCCTCCACCACCCCCAAATAAACGAACGGTTATATTTCCAATATGCTTTGGAACATTCCAAGTCATATTAGTTTGAATAGTTTCAGTTCTAAGTTCGGGTTTACCATTGGGACCGTATCCTCGACGAGAGATAATAGCTTCTGCCATTAGAAATCACCTTCCTTACTAGAAGGAAGGTGATTTACACCCTCCTCTGAAAAAGCAGTTACTTTATTACAGGGGGGGGGGGCAAAGCGAATTCTCAGATAGTTATGATTCATCTTCGTAATTAGCCCCTTTAAGCATAGTATTGGATAATGCAAATTCCATCTCCGCCTCTACCACCTCCATCATCTCCTCCTCCGCCACCTCCACCCATTCTTCCATCTTTTCCAACCCCATACCAATTACCATCCCCTCCAGGACCATAAGCTCCTTCACCACCAGCAACAGCTCCACTTCCTGTATTTCCATTACCATCTCCACCCCTAGCAAAATATCCTCCACCTCCTCCACATGGTCCGCGACCACCATCTGCTCCTTTGCCATATCCTCCACCCCCTCCACCACCAAAATGAGGCCAATCTGTATCAGCATCTCCACCATTACCACCATACCTTCCACCACCCCCAGAACCAAACATAGATGAGGAAGAACCTCCGCCAGCAATATAATATCCATTACCACCTCTACCACCAAATCCTCCTCCACCTCCTCCTCTTCTTCCGGCTCTTCCATTTCCTTGACAATCATTTGGTACTGAACTATTTCCTATAGTATTGGTACCATTAATGCCGTTTGAAGGATATTTTCCACCATTACCTCCATAGGTACCGCCTCTGCCTCCAGATTGATATCCTCCACCCCCTCCACCATATTGACCCCCATTAGCACCATTTAACCCATATACAGCACTTAAACTATAACTACTACTTCCAACTCCACCTCCACCACCCCATATACCACCATCACCTCCAGCAGTTCTACCAGAATTATGCAATTCAGCGCCACCACCTCCACCAAATTGTCTGCCTATACCAGCATGACCATAATCCCCTCCTCCTCCAGACCCACCTTCTCCTCCTCCTTCATAATTTTCTCCACTTGGAGTAGATCCGCCATTAGCACTCAAATATGATCCAAATGAAGTAGTTCCACCAGAAACTCCTTGATCTGGAGTGCCACCTTTGCCAATAGTAATTCGGATACTAGTTCCTGGAGTTAAAGACAAATCAGCATTGTTCATCCATCCTCCGCACCCGCCAAGGCCATATGTACCTCCTCCTCCACCACCAAAAATTCTAATGCTTACGTTTCCTTTTAATCCTTGTGGTACAACCCAATTCTGGTTAGTTTGAATTAGTTCAGTTCTAAGTTCAGGCTTACCCTCTGTGGTATAGCCTCTTCTAGTAATAATCGCTTCAGACATACTTGATTCACCTTTCATATTCAGAGGAGGGTAAATCAAGCAAATGAATAGAGACAATGGAGATCTCTCCATTGTCCGACAACAAATCGAGCCACCTAGCTCAGAGAATAAAAGACACTCTAATGGGGTAATACTCATATAGATCAGATTCACCTTCTTTACCAGAAACTACTCGCAATCATATGTATCACCACCTCCTTTAATGTCTCTCTTACCAGAAACAGACCAGAGACAATAAAGAAGAGACGAAGACCATTTCTGGTCTTCGTCTCATATAAGCAACAGATTAGAGAATCCTCTTTATAGAAGACGCTTATTGAGACGCCCTCCTCCACCCTCCCTCCCCCACGAGTATCTTCTTATGTGTGCTGTGGGGGGGGGGGGGGGCACCTCTCTTCAGATATAAAGAGAATTGCTCCACTTAACCTGTGAATTTTACTTTATAGTTGAGAAATTAAAAATTAAGAAAAAGAAAGATAAATAGATCCATCTCCACCATTGCCGCCCCAATAATGACTATCCCAATCCTCTATAGGATCTCCATTACTTGTAGTATTTAATGCGCAACCTCCACCTCCACCACCGCCTCCACCACCACTGCTACCAGAAGATCCATCTTCTGCAGTATCTGAATATGAAGCACCATTAGATCTATAGTATCTAGAACCTCCATCTCCTCCACTTGCTCCTCCAGAACTTTTACCATTTCCCCCGTAAATAGGATTATTATATTTTTCATTTGAATTATCATTCGCAGATCTACTACCAGCACTACCACAACCTCCACCACCACCACCACCACTGCCAGTAGCATGTCTTCTTATAATATCATTAATACCATTATTCCAATCACAAGGCATACCCCATCCACCATTAGGGCCAGGCTCAGCAAATACATAACGGTTTGCTATATCAGCAGCTCTGCCTCCAGTTACACTATATCCAAATCCAGAAGTACTACCACCAGAACTAGGGCTAATAACTTGGCCAGTATTAACTTGTCTATTGTTTCTTATCCATGCTCCTTCTCCACCTTGACCTATATAAAATCTGTATACTTCATTTCTATTAATATCAATATTGTATTGAGTTATAGATCCACCACCTCCTCCACCACCAGAGAAGTTAACTCTATTTCTATATCTATACCCACATCCGCCTCCACCGCCAGCAGATCCTAATTGCAATTGATCTATTTTATTTGCTACTCTAAATTTACAACGATCAAAACCGTTATTATAAATATTAGTAGAATCAGATGTAGCATTAAAAGAAGAAACTCTACTAAGTTGGATATTCAAATATTTTGACGTTGTAACAGGAGCATCAATATTTTGCACATTGTATTTTTGATCGATATATTTATAGTTTCCATTAATCGAAAAATTCCAAGCAGTAATATTTGCAGAACCAGAATTGGTTACAAACAATACTTGACCTTTTTCATTGGTATGATAATTATACCATGCCTCTCCATCCTTACAATGAACAGAAAGATCTTGAATAGGATTATTGTCGCTATCTACTACAGTGGTAAGAATTTGACAATATCCAGCAATAACAGGAGGAAGTCCTCCATTACTACCTCCACCAGATCCTCCGCCTCGTGCAATGATACATTCAGCCATAGAAAGCACTCTCCTTACTAGAAGGAGAGTGCTTTAACACCCTCCTCTGTGAGATTACCTTACTATCTGAGCAAGGTTTACAGGGGGGGGGGGCTAAACGATTATGAAGATGAATCATAACTATAATTACCCCTTAAGATAAATTTAATTCATACTCGTAAAATTGAATTATGCATATTCCGTTACCACCATTACCACTTCTAGCTCCACCACCAGCTCCATATCCACCATCTTCTCCCATATCTCCACCATTACCATACCCTCCACCGCCGCCAGTATTATTTCCTCCTTTGGAATAATACCCACCACCACCACCAGCATCATTACCACCAATAGCACCTTTTCCATATCCTCCACCACCACCATAGTTACTTCCACCATCTCCGCCATACCCACCTCCACCTCCAGCATTACGTCCTCCATTACTTCCATATCCACCACCTCCACCAGTACCAGCATCTGCCATTGCCACAGATGGGAAACTATTTCCTATGACTACTCCATTACCTCCGTTTCCTCCATATCCACCACCTCCACCTCCAGCATATACATTCAAATATTGATCATATGTGGTTCTTCTATAATATCCACTACCTCTATTACCAGATCTACCTCTACCCCTAAAATATCCATTACCATCATTAAATACATTAGTCCAAGTACTAGTATTAGTACCATTCAAAGCATTAGATCTGTTGCCTACTCCACCATTACCACCATAGGTTCCACCAATACCAATATCTCCAGTACCATATAAACTTCCAGCAAACCAGATTTGAGCTGCTCCTCCTCCCCCTCCATAATTCCCTCCATTACCTCCACTGCCAAATGAAAATATATCGGCTGAAGGGTTTGAATCATCCGTATCATATGTAATCATATAACCACCGCCTCCGCCATATTCTCCTCCATCTCCACTTTTATTGAAAGTCCCATATATACCTCTATCTCCAGATGCACCTCCACCGCCCCATGTACCACCATTTCCACCAAAAGCAGTATTAGATCCACCTCCACCAAACTGATAACCTATTCCTCCATTATCATCCCAAGTTCCGCCACCAGAACCTCCAGATGCCGCAAATCCACCATTAGCGCTTAAGTATGTACCAAATGATGTGGTTCCGGCATAGGTTCCATTTTGACCTATAGTAATTGGAATAACTTGACCAGCATTTACAGAAATGATACCATTATTCATATACCCAGATCCACCACCACGTCTAGCATTGCCATCTGCTCCACCACCAAAAATTCTAACAAAAATATTTTTATTTGATATAGTAGATGGGACCTTCCAATTATTATTAATCGTAATTATTACTGTATTAAGAACCTCCTTAAATCCAATCCCGCCATTTCCACCTCGTCTTGAAATAATCGCCTCCGCCATATATTTCAACACTCCTTTTATGAGGAGGGTGTTGACAAACAATAATAGGGTAGTAGGAACCACTCCTACTACCCAAAAGGAAATTTTACCAGTCATCTTTCTAGCACTATATTTATGGTACATAGAAGATCACCACACAAAGAGAAACAGGTATATGCTACACAGCATATACCCTATACACAAGAGTCAAACCCCCATTCATAGCCAGATGTCCGATCATCTTATACACCCTCCCTCCTGTATTTTTTGCCAGGGGGGGGGGGGTACGCGACAACTCAGATAATCCGTTTATGAGAGAGGTGCTTAACCCTTTAAATTATGGTTAGCAACAAAAAAAAAATAAAGAGGGGATTGCTCCCCTCTTTATTTAGATGATAGCCATGAGGATAGGCAAATCATTGATAGATTCGGTATCCAGCATGACCTTCAGAATTGCATCATTAGCATTATCATAGTCTTTATGCATCATCTCTTCACTACGAGTAGGTTTACCAATCTTCTCTTCATAGCCAAAATGACCATAGAGAGCAATAGTCTGACTATTCTTCTGAAGTCTTGCAAATTCAGAGTTCTGGAAGACATGAATAGGAACTAGCTTACTGACTACAGGATTTCCATGATTAAAGATATGAAGATTATAGTCATAGAAATCGATATAGTATCGATTATTCCGACTAAGAGTATTGATGGAGTTGGTAAACTTGGTAACGAACTCTCTAGACTCTTCATCATTATAATCAATACCCAGATCAACAATAGCTGTTTGAGCAGCAATCAAGAATCCAGTATAGTCAATGAAATGAGTCGACTCCAGATTAGTGGCCCATACAAACTCTTTTATCTTGAGTAGCAGTTGTTTCACAGCCAGCTTATGGATATCAGTATCATCTTCAAAATCACCCATAATTCTATCAATGATAAAGTCATAGGGCCAATACTCGCTGCCCCATTGGGTCATATTATCAGGCTTCTCAGCCATGTATTTATTAAGGTTAAGCATCTTCTTTCTCCTCCTTGTTTTCTTTATTATATTTCCAGACTGGATAACAAAGGCCATTCAGTCTATCTATCAATCTCTCATAAGAGATTGCTTTCTCTCCAAAGACTGCAATATCATCTCCAAATGATTCGTCTTTGGGTCCCAGCTTCTCAATTGCCTCATTCAGCATATCGGCAATATTCTGAGCATCGTCATAAGAGAGACAGATATACTTATCATGCATCTCTCTTGCAGTTCTGTAGGCATCGTATTCTTTGATACCGACCTCTACCATATCAATAGCTGTCATAGGATGCGTGATAGCCATGATCTCTCCATTATGAGTGAGATCAACTTCTTTCAATTCGGTTCGATCAATCTCTTGACCTTTTTCATTTATGGCTACGAGTCTATAATTCTTTGCGCTGTACATATTGTACAACCTCCTTTCATGTACTCATATTAATAATATATACTCGAGTACATCATTCTTTACCACTAGAACAACTTATTAGTACTTTATAAATAGGAGGTTGTTCCCAATGACTTATAAGGGCGCTATTCGTCTGAAGACTGTTGATCTGGCCAACTGGGCCGCTAACCAGGGCCTGTTCAATGATGTCTCTGCTTCTGATCCCATTCGGTTTGGTACCGAGGGCATGGAGACCGTTATGGTCTATGTCCAGAAGACTGATAATATGGCCGATATGCAGCAGAATCTGTGTGATGCCATGGATGCTGCCATTGCCAAGTTTAAGGGCATGGATGAGAACTTCGACGAGCTGTGCCAGGGCGTGAAGGCTATCCTGGACGCCAAGGTTATGAGCCAGTCCTTCAGTGCTCAGCTGCGTCTGCCCATTTCTCCCTACATCGAAGTCGTCATCAAGACTGTCGAGTAATTTCAAATACCCGTACTCTATCAAGAGTACGGGTATATATTATTATAGTGAATATATTGAAGGGAGTGTGCTAAGCACATGAGTAAATTCATAGACATTCGTATGGTAATGAGATGTATCAATCGTCATCTGGACTTTGAAGCAACTATCAGTTGCATCCGCGGATTACTTGATCGTACTAAGTACTTCAGGAGAGATATTGATCAATATGGAACCGTATCCAAGTGCTTCTTCTATGCTCAAATTCGAAAAGCATTAAAGTCGTACTTCGGAGAAAAGATTGCCGAAGATTATATCAATACGATAGGAGATGTCCTATTTATTGAACTGTGTGACTATGAATACATCTCTATGGTTAAGTGGGATGTTTCCATCATTAGTTATAATGGAGGAGTTACTTATGCAACTGCTAAAGATGTACCAGTTTATCTTATCTCCGATACAGCAATCTTTGAGAATATCTTCTATAGAAATAAGGTCAATAACTTTGGAGACTTTCTCAATGCTCTTGGCAAGGGTATGAATAATAGTCGAATTGGTAATCTATATAAACTCTATGCTGCATTCAATCACTGCAATGAAAATGCAGTTGTAGAGTTTCATATCGATTACTTCATTTAAAGGAGGCGAATTGATATGAATAGATTTATTAATATAAAGCATATTTTATGTACAGATACTCTCTATAATGTATTTAGAGATATAGATAAAACACAATCCGAGATGTACAAGATGCTCAGAATTTGCGACTATTTTAAGAGTGAGCAGGATGAGCTTGGATGTATTTCTAAATCAAAACTATTATTAGCATCTGCTAAGATATTGGATAATGGTGACTTTTGTAGATTTGGTGATCTCTTATTCTTCACATACAGGAATTATGATAATATATGTATGGTGCCTTGGAATTTAGAGATTACCAAATCTGGGTCTGATACGGTCAGTGCAACTATCAAGAACTTCCCTGCTGATATCATATCCGGAACTGATATTTTTAATACAGCATACTTCTGTGATAATTGCAAAATGGATGATTTTATCGAAGCTTTTGCAAGAGAAATGGGAGTAAAAAATAGGCGTAGTAGAATTGATACTATTAATCTTCACAATCTCTATGATGTAATGCTTAAGAATGGAGCAAATGCAACTGTGATGCTTATAAAAGCAGATTAAGAAGAAGAGGGGAACAACTCCCCTCTTCTTTTTTTTTATATTTTTTGCAGATTGTCCTTATATTGAGTGGCAGGATCTTGTGTATGAGACAGTCGATCTTCTTTATAGTCTCTATTCTGAGCAATATAGTTATTGATGTACATCATATCGACATAGATAACGATATAGGAGTTATTGGACCGCACAGGAGTACTAGTAGTATAGGTCATAGTATTCCAATCCATATTTCCCTTAGGATGCTCTCCTCCATTAATGGCATATACATCCACAAAGATAGAAGGAGAGATGCCCTGTCGAATACAATGCCTCACAGTCTCGCCAAGCTCTCTCTCATTAAAGAGCTCAGAGAGATCAATACTAAGGGGCTTATTGATATTCTCAGGATCATCTTCATAAGTAGTCTCGAGATACTTATCCCATCCAAGAGAGTTCTTCTGAGGTACATCAATACCCTTGAAAGTATAGAAGGCAGAGACAATACCATTGGGTTGTCTCCAGGCAGAATAGACAGTAGTAAAGTCTCTTGCATGATCTGTATAGTATGCATAGAACTTGGGAGCAGGGAAACGCACTTCAGCAGTCATCTCAAGAGCAAAGTTATTGCTCATGAAAGACTCTCTCTCACCATCATCTCCAGTGAGATTGGTGGGTCTTACATGGACATACATTCTATCCATACGAATAAAGAACTCATTTCTACCATTGATTGCTCTCATCTTATAGAGGAAAGGAATCTGAGAATGAGTATTCAGATGAGCAAGAAATGCCTGGATATTCTTCACTCTAGGATATGAGATCTCGCTATTAGGATCTTTAGGAATGATCTCAAAGCCAGCATCTTCGGCAATAGCAATCATGATATCATAAGGGATATGAAAATCGAGAGAAACATCTTCTCCTGTTGTATTGCCAATTCTTCCTGCGAGTTGTAGGTACTTAAACATATCAAGTTGCTGAGCTCGAGTCTCTAAACGAATACGGAAAGTAAACTCCATAAAGATAGTCTCCATCATAATTCCTAAATAAGAATTATGCTCTTCATCTTTATAGAATGCATTATTATAGAGCCCTCGAGTCTGATAGAGCTTAGTACCAAACTGATACATATCCACATTATCATTATTAAAAGACCAATCAAAGCTAGGTACAATAGCCAATGCAGGTCTCTTTCTCTTCAAGAGCTCTACTTGAGTCAATCTTCTGTAATCATCGAATATATTCTTTCCATCTACATAGATAGATTGGAAAGGATTCTTTTCAAAAAGAGATAAGAACCATCTCTTCATATACTCAATACAAATAGAATAAGATTGTGCTGTACTAGGAATACAGAGATTCTGATGTAAGGTTCTTCTATGCCTGGGTTTACCAAAAGATCTTACATCAAAAGGAGTTAATTCTTCCATGGTACAACCTCCTTCCAATTACTTGAATGTTTCGGCACTAGAAAGAGAGTGGACCGAAGTCCACTCTCTATAATGATTCAATTAGATCCTTGACAAACTCATCCAGATATTCGCTATCTGGATTAGATGTAACCTCACAGAAAGAATGATCTATAATAGAAGGATCTATAGGAACGAGCTTCATACTCATACCTTCAGGAACTATCTCGAAGTATTGACTATTGTCAGCTATTACATAGAACCTATCTGGTGGTACTACTTCTAGATCTTCTATGATAGCATCCTTCCAGGGATTCTCATCAAACGAATCTGTCATCAGTAACAGGCTCCTTAGGATCATAACTATCTGCAGTCTCTTCCTCTTCTGCATCATAGTCAGGAATACAGAGAAGAGTACGCAGATCATCACTACTATTAGACTTGATCATCCAAGAGAGAGACATCAACTGAGCAGAAGTCAATCCACTCTCCAGAGTCTTCTCCTCGGGGATCTTCACAATATCGACAGAGATCTTGAGATCGGCATAGTCCTGCAGTTCTTTATTAGCCTGCTCAAGCTTCTCATCATCTACAATGATGAAAGAACCATCATCGGCCTCTTCACCATACTTCTCAATGATCTCATTACGGACATTGAGATAGGGTTTGACCTTCTCAAAGATAGTAGTATAATTATGGTTCAGCACAAACCCAGTAATGCCAGATGCATTCTGGAGACAAGCAACTGCACTTTTCAGATACTGAGTCAGAGTATCATTACTATATTCTTTTAGTGCCATGGTAAGACAACCTCCTTTATAAATTATTAGGAAGTTTCTCATGAAATAAAGTACTGTATGGATAGGACATCCATACAGTACAATATCTTACCGTACAACTTGTGCGGTGAAGGGAATCGAAACAGTGGGCTTCTCATGAGCATAGAAGGTAATTTTATTGGCAGCAGTAACTGCTCTATAGATATTAAGCCAACCTTCCTCACGAGACTGGTCGGTGGCATAAGTACCACTATTGGTATAGTCCACAATAGGCCGGTCAGTAGCCAAAATACCAGAGACTGTAACAGCCTGAGTATATGGAGCCTTAGAACCAGACCAGGAAGTAGACAGAGTACCAGAGTATACCTTCTGAATACCAGTAGCCTTACCAGTCACAGACAGGGTACCAGAGATGGTAAGAGTACCAGTTACGGTACCACCAGATGCTCCAAGGTAATTGCTATGCGTATGGTTAGCAGTAGCTGCACCAATCTCAGTCAAGGTGAAAGAAATATTAGCAGAGCCATTGAAACTCTTAGCAGCACTACCAATTGTAATAGTACGAGCAGTAGTCAGAGTAGCAGCAGACCCTGCAGTTGTAGCACTTGTGGCAGTCTGTGCAGTAGTAGCACTAGTTGCTGTAGTGGCAGTTGTAGCAGAGGTGGCATTACCCTGCAGGTTACCAACAAAAGTACCAGCATAGATAGACCGGAATGCAGCACTTGTACTACCCAAATTAATGGTACCATTTGCAGCAGGATTAATAGCACCAGAGATTGCTCCACCAGCAGTAGACAGATAGTTGCTATGAGTATGATCAGAAGCAGCTTTCCCATTCAGCTGAGTCTGAATATCAGAAGTCACATTGGCCAGATAACCAAGCTGGGTCGTGCTAATTGTAGAAGCAGACAATACTCCACTAGCATCGCTCACAAGAGCTCTACTAGCAGTGAGTCCATTGACCATATTAGCAGGGATATTGGTCGGTTTGATATCATCCCAACTAGCAGAGGGAATGGTAAACTCAAGTGCCTCAGACAGATCCCCAGCATTAAGCAGGGTACTTGAACCCTGCTTCACAGTCAGTGTACCCGGTTTCTTATGGGCAACCTGACCCATACTATCATTAATATAAAGGAAATTACCAGTGGCCGGATCTATTAAAAGTTCTCCAGGAAAAGCCATAGCTACATTAGCCTGGCTTAGTAATCTTATAGGAGATCTCACAGCACCAACAGACATGTTTAGGTGTCCTCCTTTACGTATCAGATTACTTTGATGTTGAACAGAGAGGCAGAGCCACCTGGGCTCTGCCTCTTGTGAATTACTGCTTTACATCATAGTTATTGAGGTCAGCAGAAGTCTTCAGGGTCTCCTTGAACTGACCAGGAACAACCTTAGAGAAATCAGCATCCTCAGGACACTTCAGCTGGGGGAATGCACCCAGACGATTCAGAACGACAGCAATCTGCTGACGATTCGGATACTGCAGAGGATTAGAACCATCAAAAACACCTGCCATACAAGCAGAGAACCAAGCATCCTTGGCCCAGTCAGCAGGAATAGTGCCGGAGGTACCACCTACGGCAGCAGCAGCAATCTTTTGATTGATCAGCTTCTCAACTTCAGAATTAGTCATAGAAATTACCTCCTCCGGGACTTTGACAACCCAATAATAACGTACTTCAGACTTCAGCTTCTCAAATGTATTACGAAGACGATTCGCCTTCGTACTAGCAGGATCATTGATCAGAACATCATCTCCATCATTGGAATACCAAAGAATGAAATGACCTCCACTTGTCCAGTTACCGGGACCCATCAAACAGATAACGAGGTTACCCTCATCGACTGCATCATGGGCTTCCTGGTGATATTTTACAGCATTAGAGCTAGACATATACTGAATAGAGGAAGTATTCACTCTATAGCATTCTAGTCCATAGGCAGCTGCCTGAGGAACAAAGTAGGATTGATAAGTGCCGTTACCCGTGGCTTTGTATCCCTTCTTTAGGGCCCATTCACAGGTTGTAACCGGGGTAACAGACGGGTCTACCCAAGTAGCAATTACCATTGCCATTGCCGTAGGCCCACAGCCAGACTTAGCGATATTGGTATTCTCATCCTTATTGGAATATGGCCATGAACCCCATCTCTTATCTGTTTGCAGATACGAAACAGGCTTGTTATTCAACGGCATATGTCTTCCTCCTTCTTTTTAGATTACTCAATAGTTCCAAAATGGTGAGAAAAAAAAAGAGGGGGAGTGGTCCCCCTCTTATTAGTCGGCCATGCTGCGGCGAGTATCGATATACTCATACTGCCGCATCATATTCGGACACTTTTCCATATCCTCATGGATCTGGAGAAAGTGATCTCTTCCATGGGTCATAAACTCGATCATAGCACCATTAAAAGTGGCACCACGATCAATGGTCTTTTTGACAGACCATGTAGGAGTAGCATACTCAAACTCTGCATGCTCCTCATCCAGGAAAGTGACTCTCATCACATCGCCTTCCTGAACGAATTTGGCCATCTGAAGATTGCCATCCTCTGTGACAGAGAATGTCATATCTATAGATGGCATTCGATTCTGCATATAGGTTGTATAGCCTATCATGCTCTTTACATTGATTTCCATAATGTGTGAACTCCTTTCTTTCTATTAATTATATATTCCATAGAGATTCCATATATAAAAAGAGGTGACCCGTATTGGGTCACCTCTTGTTTACCTGTTAAGGTATACCAAAGAGACACATAATAAACTTCATAGAAAGTCATAGATTATTCAGCAGGAACGCCAACAAACATATCGTCGTCCATGTATAACAATCCTCCTTTCTACCATGTTTATAATATGTGTCTAATGATGGTAGTTTTTACGGATTACTGCTGAGTGTCAGCGGTCTCCTCAGTGTCAGCGGCAGGAGTCTCCTCACCAGCAGTACCCTCCTCAGACTGCTCATTGGGAGTCAGAGAGGAGTAATCCAGCTTAATAGCCTCAACCTCAGAGCGAGTCTCACAGGCATAGATCTGAACCTTGTACTGCTGGTTCAGAGTGTAGCCAGGATAGATGTACTGACGAATCGCCAGAGACAGAGCAGTCAGCTGAGCCTCAGTAAAGGGTACACAGGCCTCGTGGATAGCATGCCACTCCAGAGTAGCAGAGCTTCTAGCCTGAGCCTCAGCAGCAGCAATCTCTTCCTCAGAAGCATCGGGATGCTGCTGCTTATAGAGCTCCACAGCAGCAGTAACTGCCAGCTGATAAGAGACCAAGTTCAGAGAAATCTCCTGCTGGTCCTGCATAGTAACACCATAGGTCTTACTATCCACAGACCAGGTCATGGGATGGTCGGATAGCCACTTAGCAAAGATCTCATTGTTTTCATTCTGCTTGGCGGCTTTGGATTCCTCGAGGGCCTGCTCCAGCATGTCCTCGGGCATCATCTGACCAGTCTCGTCATCATAGACCCATCCCTCAGGAGGAACGGGCTTAATGAAACGATCGTCTCCAATCTCTGTGTCATCATACCCCCACTGCTCATTGACATAGTCGGGGGCATCTACGAAGATGCAGTCAGGAGGGAAACGATCTTTTACTTCATCGAGAGAAGTAAAGGGGGTGCGCCAATGGCACTTGCCATTTACAATCTGGAAGATAGCCATGTTGTATATACTCTCCTTTATAATGAGATTTATTTGTACGTTTTACGATTAGATTTGTAAGGGCTAGCGATTAGCCACCAATCTGGGTGTAATAGCGAATGACACAGACACCCTGTCCACCAGAACCAATACGACGAGAGATTGTATTATTGACTCCAGGTTCCAGGAAACAGCCTGCACCACCAGCAGCAGTACCACCATTGCCCTGCAGCATAGAGGCAGTACCACCTACTCCACGGGCATTGACAGCACCAGCACCACCACCAGAAGAGTAATTGATACCCTCTACAGAGTTATTGACTCCATAGCCAATATAGTTACCCTCGGCAGTCATACCAGTATCTCCGCCATCATGCCCGCCTTGGCCACCTTTATTCAGATTACCACCAAGGCCACCATTGGCACAAATGTAGTTACCGAAGGAAGTAGTTCCTCCAGACTTACCAGTCATATGACCAATATAGTCAATCAGTCGATCAGAGGACTCAGAGATACCCTGGCCACCCTGACCAATCTCAACATGAATTCTCTCATGCTGGTTAATGGTAAAATTACCAGACTTCATCTCACCAGCACCACCACCTGCTCCACCAATGGTATTGAAGTAATTACCGTCCATGGAGCCGGAACCACCGGCTCCCCAGACAGTTACTTCAAACTCTTGGTTTCTACAAGCAGGAGCGGTCCAATCTTGAGTAGAAGTGATAATCTCTTCTCTTTGAACCCAACTCATACTGCTTAACCTCCATTGCTAGTAGTTGTATCTTCAGAAGCAGTAGCTTCAGTAGATTCTACACTCATGGTACTAGATGTACTAGGAGCAGCAGATAGGCCAGGTAACTTCAGCTGAACGATGAAAGACAGATCAACTTCCGGCTTCTCAGAGGCATATACAGTAATGGTATTATTACCAGTAGTGGCTCTGTAGATATAGCACCAGTTATCTTCTGCAGTCATGGCATTCTCATAGCTCTCTCCACTTGTGTGATTGATATCAATCGTAGGACGAGGCATGGTCTCGAGAGCACCTTGACAGGCCACAGTCTGATAATAAGGAGCCTTAGAACCAATCCATCCAGTAGCAGGCAGTAAGCATTGTACATCAGTGATGGATACCTTCTGAGCCAGCTCATTCAGCTGTTGCTTGGTAACGAATTGGTGATTCTCATCCAATACAATCTGGGTGGGCTTGATCTGGATTGTGACAGAAGAACCTCCACCACCTTCATTTCCGGTGATGGCATCAATGACTTGCTGCTGTTCTTTGATCTTATTAACCAAATCGATGACAGCAGCATTAATCGTAACTGTAGTCTCTTCTCCATCAAATCCATTGTAAGTCACGTTCAGATATTTGGAGATGTCACCAGACTCAATGATAATCTGAGAGATCTTCTCAGACAAGTCAATGATTTGACCCTGATCATCTTTAAGATACAAATTGCCATTTGTATAATCGGCAATCAGCTCTCTATTATAAGCCAGTTCGACATTCTCATAGGAAAGAGGTCTAAAAGGCAGTCGAGTAGTGGCTTGAAATTGAGTCGCCATAAGTCACACTCCTTTATAGATAGGAATTTAATGAAATGTTACAGAATGGCAGATCTACTGGCCAAATAGAATAGATGAGAGCTATTATAGCTCTCATCTATCTTCATATCCACGTTTATGGATTTGCATATATGTAAGTGTCTCTTTACCATCTTTATAGTCAAATCTCTTCTTAAATCCATGCTTCTTATAAAGACTAATGGCATTTTTATTAGAAGGAGAAACAGAGAGATCATTGACTTTGTATTTCTTAATACAATAGTCTAGAATAGCACTACCATATCCCTGACCTCTGTATTTCTCATTTACTTCAAAGTCATACATAAATGGCATATCTGTATCAATGCCACTTATATTAGCAATGCCAATACGTCTATTATCTACAAGGAATACCAGCTTGATGCCATTTCCAGAGACGCTATCATTTGGATTATAAAAAGAGGTTGCTTTTACAATAGCAGTTTTACGAGTTCCATCTTTTAAAGTAAATGTAATAGAATCTAAACCTTCATTCTTCTTAGACTCTCCAATAATAGACAGATACAGGCTCATACTTTTATACCATCCTATGTATATTTATTAAAATGTGCATATACTATAATCATAGTAATATAAAGGAGGAGTGTCCCATGTCATTTAGTATTAGACAACCCATGTCATTTAGTATCAGACAACATGAACTTGTTAAGTATGATGGGCAAGTATTAATCAATTATGGAGACTTTCATACCCATACGACATATAGTCTTCATGGTATGAGTAGTCCTAGTGAGATGGTAGAAGCTGCTATTGAAAGTGGACTAAAGTATATTGCTCTTACCGATCATCATATGGTTTATAAGCCCAATTCAGATGGTCAATGCGATTATTTCAATGCAAAGAATCAAATAGCAAGAGCATATGAGATTAATCGATCCTTTGCTAGGCTAGCAGATCAAGGATTGATTAAGGTTATTCCTGGATATGAGTATAATCTATATACTACCGAGAATCATGAGTGTTTTGTTAGAGATGATACTCCTCATCTTCGTAGTATTGGATATCATACCTGGTACTGTAATCTGGCATATCAATACATGGAAGAATATATTGGAGAGATTGAAGAGAGACTAGCTACCAGAAAGTATACGATCTTTGTACATCCTGAACGAGATATTGATATGCTTGGAAAGAAGTTTGATAACTTCGATATCGATGATGATATCAATCTCGATAGATTGATGACCGCTATTGTTAAGCTTTGTCTTAAATATGGGCTTATTATCGAGTGCAATAATAGCAGTATTATGAATCCTCTTAATAGTAAAGAGAAAAGAGAAAGAAATATCAAAAGAATGAAGACCTGGATTCGAAAGACCCAGCTATATGGAGTAAATATTGTGGTCAATAGTGATGCCCATGTAAAATACGATGTAGGAAATTGCTACGAAGCATTTAAACTACTCGAAGAAATGGGAGTTAGTAAAAAGAGAATTGTCAACTTCGATAAAGATATGATCGAAGAATTACTTGTACCTTAAAAAGAGGAGGCCAAGAGGCCTCCTCTTTATTTTTTTTTATAAGAAAGTATATCTTATAATTCCATTTCCACCATTACCACCAGAACCAGCATTATTTCTACCAGACATTCTAGGAGATGCAGCACCTCCACCGCCACTACTACCATCTCCGCCAGAATAAGTACCTTGCCTCATTGTACTATCTCCTCCACCAGGATTTCCACCTTTTACAGTTCCAGTATCAGCATTACCAGCACCTCCACCACCCCATCCACTATATCCACTATCATCTCCACTCATACCAATGCCTCCACCATCTCCTCCACTATAATCACCGGTACCACCTTTTCCAACATTATGCCAAATGCCTCCTCCACCTCCACCAGTAGCACTTAACCCAAATCCACTTGTACTACCGCCAGAAGATCCAGCGCTTCTTCCATGTCCTCCACTACCACCTTTTCCTACATAGAAACTATAATTTTGATTCTTGGTTATACTCAAATTATTTCTCACAATACATCCTCCTCCACCGCCACCAGATCCATAATAATAATCACTACTCCAGTTATATCCATATCCTCCACCTCCACCAGCTCCTAAAAATAGATTTACTTTATTTGATACTCTAGATCTACTATGGCCATTAAAATTATTTAAATAAATATTAGATGAAGAAGGATAGCTAATAGTAACTTGAGATGTTTGCTTAGTCAAGTTAATATTAATTGCTTTTGAAGTTCCAATTAATGCTTCAACATTTTGAGTTACCGATTTTTGATCTATCCACTTATAGTTTCCATTAAGTGAAAAATTCCAAGCAGTAATATTAGCAGATCCAGAATTAGTCATAAAGAGAGTTTGGCCTTCATTATTAGTATGGTAATTATACCAAGTAGAGCCATCTCTACAATGAACAGATAAATTTTCAAAAGGAGTTCCAGCAGAATCTCTAACTGTAACTAGAATAGAGCATCTGTCTGCTACTACTGGAGGAAGACCGCTATTACCAGATCCTCCAGATCCTCCGCCTCGTGCAATAATACACTCAGCCATAAGAAGCACTCTCCTTACTAGAAGGAGAGTGCTCTAAAGCGCCCTCCTCTAAAATTATCTTGCTATCTGAGCAAGGTTTACAGGGGGGGGGGGCTAAACGATTATGAAGATGAATCATAACTATCATACCCCTATTAATTAAGCATAGTATTGGAATATACAAATACCGCCGCCACCATCTTGACTAGAATTTCCACTACCTCCACCATAACCAGGATTGGTTGTTTGTCCTCCACCATTTCCATATCCACCTCCGCCAATATCACCTTTGGAAAAATATCCTCCACCTCCACCATTAGCACCACCAGTTGCACTTCTGCCATATCCTCCACCGCCACCACCAATACTACTTATAGCAGATCCGCCATCGCCACCATATCCTCCACCTCCACCGCCACCACTTCTATCAGTATCTGCTCCATGTCCACCATTACTCCCATATCCTCCACCGCCACCGCCACCCATCCAAGCACCACTAGATCCAGGTTCTTGTACATTATTATATATTCCACCTCTACCACCATTACCTCCAAATCCACCACCACCACCTCCAGGAGATGACCTATTATATCCACTTCCAGGATTACCTCCACGGCCCCATCCTCTCAAATATGATCCATTGAGCCTATCTACATTAGTCCATGTAGAAGTATTTGTTCCATTATTTCCGATATTTTGTTGATTTCCACCATTTCCTCCATATTGACCACCTCTACCACCTATTCCAGTAATAGTACGAGATCCTCCACCTGCTCCACCTCCGCCACCATAATCTCCACCATTACCTCCATTACATCCACCATACAGTGTCTTATTTGCAAATCCTCCTCCACCGCCACCGCCACCATAAGTACCACCATCTCCGCCCATACCACCTCTATATTGACGTCTAGTACTTAATCCATATGCTCCACCTCCACCACCCCATGGTCCACCATCATATCCATTATCATTTCTGTCAGCACCACCTCCACCACCAAACTGATATCCTCTTCCTCCAGCTCCCCCTGCTCCACCACTATGACCACTACCACCATTTGCACTCAAATAAGTACCAAAGCTAGAAGTTCCTCCAGCAGTATTCCCAGATCTACCACCTGCACCAATTATTATATTTACTTTACTACCAGGAGTTATACTAAGCTCTCCATTATTCATCCATCCAGAGCCGCCACCATAAATTCCACCTGCTCCACCACCAAAAATAAGAACAGATACATTTCCTCGAAGAGTAGCAGGCACATTCCATACTGTTGTTCCAATAGCAGTTACTGTATCAGTATGCATAGTCGGTTTACCTTCTACTCCATACCCTCTACGGGTTATAATTGCTTCACTCATTAGAAACCACCTTATAGATTGAGGAGGGCAGCTTCTTAGAGAAAAGAGATATATCGCTCTCTCACATTCATGTATATCACCACCTCCTTTACCGAAAATTTGCCGGGCCTTCACCGCACTCACCCCTTTCATTGGCAGGCGACGGCCTGGTGACTTCCACCCAGTCACCAAAGCCGCCGCCCTATATACTTATTTGAATTTCTTGTATATAAAAAAGAAAAGAGACTATCATCCTAGGATGATAGTCTCATAGATAGAAGAGTCTAACTGAATAGATCTCTTGACATGACCTTGACCGAGAAGGTTTTGGTCATAAGAAAGGTATCTCCTGAGAGATGATCTATGAGACACCCTCCCACCCCTCCCCTCCTTAATAAGCTATGTGCCGTTGGGGGGGGGGGGGGTCTATTGTAGATCTGCCCAGGGGCATTCTCGTACAAGAGATCCCTTAAAATTTAGATTTACTTAATTGTTTGAGAATAGAAAATTAATCAAGCATAGTATTGAATGATGCAAATACCATCTCCGCCATGACCTCTACCGCCACCGCCAGCTCCAATACCACCATTCATTCCTCCATCTCCTCCAGATCCATATCCACCTCCACCTCCGCCATACCTTTCATTTGCATCTCCTCCCTTACCACCATATCCACCTCCGCCACCACTCCCAAGACTAGTAGCATTACCACCATTAGCTCCATAACCACCAGCTCCAGATACTCCTGCCATCCAAACTGTTGCAGCTTCGTGACCCATAACTGGCATATCGCCTCCTCCTATATAAGGTGCAATTCGTCCTGCAGAGCCTCCATATCCTCCACCAGAACCACCAGCATATATATGATAAGTTGTTGAATTAGCATATCTAGTACCATGAAACACATTAGATGCAAGTCCTGGTCCTTGTAATGTCTCATCGACTTCACTGTTATCTATAGTATTAATACCATTATTTCCATTGGATGTGTAACTTCCGCCATTACCACCATGTGCTCCTCCACGTCCAGCAGAATGAGACCTAGGAGTATAATATCCTATATTATCTCCTCTACTATTTCTAAACCAATAGGTAAACTGAACTCCTCCAGCACCTCCTCCATAAGGACCACCATTACCACTATATCCGCCTCCACCAAACTGATATCCGGTTCCTCCTCTACCAAATGAATTCTTTGGCATATACCATCCAGTACCTCCACCTGCTCCTCCATTACCACCCCATTGAGAATTACCAGCAGATCCTCCATTAGCACTTAAATAAGTACCAAATGATGTAGAACCTCCACTATTATTGATGTCTCCACCAGTACCTATAGTAATAGGAACAACAGATCCAGCAGATATAGTAAATACTCCATTATTCATCCATCCTCCACCACCTCCGCACCATGTTCCGCCTCCTCCACCAGCACCATATATAAATACACTAAATTCATTATTAATAGCGTATGGTACAGAAAAAGTATTATTTTCAAGATATGTAGCAGTTATTAAGTTTCCTTTAGGTATAGAACTAGAATTACCTCTTCTTGAGATTATAGCTTCTGCCATTAGAATGCACCTTCCTCACTAGGAGGAAGGTGCAACTCTACACCCTCCTCTGAATTTACAATGTCTGAAGCGACTAAGTTGTTACAGGGGGGGGGGCACAGCGCATACTCAGATATGCCTGTTTATAGTTATGATTCATCTTCATAAGCCCCTTAGATTAAATTTATGCATAGTATTCTAGGATACAAATTCCTCCACCGCCATTAGCATTACCTCCACCGCCAGCTCCATATCCACCAGTTTGATTAAAATTGCCTCCATCTCCGTATCCTCCTCCACCGCCTCTATTACTACCACCTCTACTAAAGTATCCTCCTCCACCACCAAAATTACTTCCACCTATAGCACTTTTTCCATATCCACCACCTCCTCCACCTCCTTCACCACCATTACCACCATCTCCACCATAACCACCTCCACCTCCAGGAGCACTAAGTCCCCATCCTCCATTACTTCCATATCCTCCTCCACCGCCTCCACAATTACCAGAACTGCGTCCTCCATTGCCTCCAAATCCGCCTCCTCCACCGCCTCCGCCACCTACTGTATAACCACTAGCCATTCCTGCGCTTCCGCCTCTACCATATCCTCTTAAATATTGGCCATTGAGTTTATCTACATTAGTCCAAGTAGCAGTATTGGTTCCAGCAGATCCTGCTACAGCAGTTTTTCCATCATTATTAATCCACCAACATCCTCCATTGCCTCCTCTACCTCCGTATTGTCCACCAGACCCACCTTGACCAGGATAATTATTAGATGCATATGAGTAAGATTGTCCTTGTCCACCTCCTCCTCCACCACCATAAGTACCACCATTACCTCCATTCGATATCTCATATCTATTTCTATTTACATGAGAAACTCCTCCACCACCTCCACCACCATAAGTACCACCATCCCCACCTTGTCCTCCAGTCCATGTAGAAGGACCCGCGCCTCCACCACCACCCCATGTACCACCATTACCACCATTTTGATCTCCGGTCCTAATACCGCCTCCTCCTCCGCCAAACTGATAGCCCGTACCACCGCTACTATCACCGCCTCCACCACTTCCGCCAGATTGTCCAGAACCTCCATTGGCACTTAAATAAGATCCAAATGAACTAGTTCCTCCAGCAGTAGAACCGGTACCAAAAATTCCACCAGCTCCAATCACTATATTGATCTTACTACCTGGAGTAATACTAAATTCTCCATTATTCATCCAACCAGAACCACCACCAGAAAATGCACCATATGAGCCTATCGGTGAGGCTGCTCCACCGCCAAAAAGTAATACTTTTACAGATCCTCGTAAAGAGTTAGGCACATTCCATACAGTAGTACCAACAGCAGTTATGGTATCTACATGCATAGTAGGCTTACCATCGACTCCATAGCCTCTACGAGTTATAATAGCTTCGCTCATTCTCTTAAACCACCTTATACTTGAGGAGAGTGTAGTTAAGAGAACAAAATATGGTAAGGGCCTCTCCCTTACCATCACATCACACACATAGGCCTCACCTCCTTTACTGATACTCATCGCTCTCATTTTACAAAACCTCCTTTCTTCCCGATTAACCTTTTTCATAGACAGGCGAAGGCCAGGAGACATCCAACCCGTCTCCCAAGCCTTCGCCCTATATATCACTGATATATAAATAGAAGACGCAGTATCCGAAGATACTGCGTCTCATAGATTGCTTTCTCATATATTGATTACACTCTTAAATGAAAGTGGAATTGATATAGAGAAGATTGCATAGAAGAATCTCTTTGAATAGAGATCTATGAGACACCACCCTCTCCCTCCCCTCCTTAATAAGCTATGTGCCGTTGGGGGGGGGGGGGGGTCTCATAAATATTTGCCTTGCGGCATTCTCGTTAATGAGACTCCACTATGCAGTTTCTTTTAATACAGTGTTGTGCTATTAAAATTTACTCATAGTATTGTACAATTACAATACCAGTACCACCATTGGCTCCTGCACCACCACCAGCTCCATATCCACCAACTTGGCCAATACCTGTAGTCTTGGTGCCATTACCCCCATCGCCATAACCGCCTCCTCCTCCACCATGTCCTTCTCCACCTCTACCATAAAATCCACCACCTCCACCACCATAGTTACCACCTCTAGCAGTAGCTCCAAATCCACCACCTCCACCACCATATGATCCACCAGGGCCACCAAATCCTCCTCCACCACCGCTATAAGCTCCTCCTTGGCTGCCATAACCACCTCCACCACCATATGTTGAACCTCCACTACCGCCATAACCACCTCCACCACCAGCAACTCCGCTACCAGCACTACCAGTTCCAGTAAATGATTCACCATTAGCACCTTTTAATGTATTAGTCCATCCAACCGTATTAGTTCCAGCTTTAGAAGTATAAGAAGTCATACTATTTCCTCTATACGTGTGATACCCATTTAATCCACCACCTGATCCAGCCATTGAATTAGTAGCTCTGCCATTGTAACAAGAAACTTCGTACCCACTATTTCCAGAATTTGGGCAAGAAACATAGCCTCCACCACCTCCACCTCCTAAATTGCCACCATTACCAGCAGCACTTCTTACATAAGTTATTTCATCATCGCTATGACGACCACCATAAGTACCCCATGTATATGAGCCACCTCCTCCGCCATATGAACCTCCATTTCCTCCAGAAGAACTAATTGAAACTCCAGGAACTATACTTTGCTGAACTAAATTGGCTTCAACCCATGAACCTCCTCCACCACCATATGTACCTCCAGATCCACCACCACCTCTATATAACTTAGCTCTATTATTACACCAAAATCCACCTCCACCACCATATGTACCAGTACCAGCACTACCAGCAGAATCGCTATTTCCGCATCCTCCACCAGATCCACCACTACCACCACCAGAACTACTTGATCCAGAACTTCCTCCGCTTCCACCAGAAGCACTTAAATAAGTTCCAAAAGAAGTGGTTCCTCCAGTACTAGCATATGCATCATTTATAACATTCCCTCCACGACCACCAGCACCAATTGTAATTCGTATAGTAGAATCTGCTGGTAATGTCATAGTGTCATTATTCATATAACCTCCACCACCACCACAAAATGCATCCCAATAAGTTTTCCCATTCCAGCTTCTCCAATCTCTAAGACCTCCACCACCTCCTCCAAAACATCTTATAGTAAATACTTGATTATTAAGATTAGGAACTTTCCAGTTAGTATTCACAGTGAATACTTCAGTTTTCATCATAGGAGGTTTACCTTCAGAATTGTAACCTCTACGGGATATAATTGCTTCCGCCATTAGAGAACACCTTCCTCGAAATGAGGAAGGTGTTCATTTACACCCTCCTCTGTACCGGTTATTTTGTTACAAGGGGGGGGGGGGGCAAAGCTATTCTTCAGATAGTTATGATTCATCTTCATAAGCCCCTTAGATATCTAATTGATACTCATAGAATTGAACAATGCAAATCCCATTTCCACCATTCCTAGTATATCCTCCTGTGCCTCCACCAGCTCCATATCCAGCATTATTTAATCCGTCGCCACCATTACCATATCCTCCACCTCCACCACAATCATTTCCACCTCTTCCATAATACCCGCCTCCTCCACCACAATTGTTACCACCTACAGCAGTCTTACCATACCCGCCACCTCCTCCATGCCAAGATCCGCCATTTCCTCCAAATCCACCACCTCCACCTGAATATGGGCCATTAGTAAAATTGGCATTTAATCCTCCATATCCATCTCCACCACTACTCCCGTATCCACCACCTCCACCAGTTCCAGCTCTAAAACTTCGTAATGAAGTTGTAGTATTACTTTCTTCATATGGATATTTACTAACACCACTTTTTCCTCCATTGCCTCCGTATCCACCACCTCCACCTCCAGCAGATAGATTGCATATAAAAGTATGCCACATTGTTGAGAGAATAAAGTTTACATCATCGTTACCATTTCCACGCCTACCCCATCCTCTAAAATAACCATTTCCATCATTAAATACATTTGTATACCTATTAGTATTTACCCCATTCTCTGTAGAAGGTATATCGTATCCTCCATTACCTCCATTAGCTCCTCCAAATCCATTATTTCCAATAAATGTAGATAAACTTCCATCATATTGATATTTGAATCTAACCTTTCCTCCACCTCCACCATATACTCCTCCATTACCACTATATCCAAAATGATTTTGATATGGAAGGTTTAAATTTTCTATATCTACTGTATATCCACCTCCTCCACCATAAGTTCCACCATGCCCACCATTAAAGATATGAAAATAACCACCACCTCCTCCTCCACCACCACCCCACATACCACCATTACCTCCATCTCTACTACTGCCACCACCTCCACCAAATTGATATCCATCTATTGAGCTAATATCATCAGTACTATCATTAGACCCGCCTCCAGATCCACCATATCCAATATAACCTCCATTAGCACTTAAATAAGTACCAAAACTAGACGATCCTCCTGCACCACTAGCTTGACCTACACCTATAGTAATAGGAATAGTTTGACCAGGAGTTACAGTAACATCTCCATTGTTCATCCATCCACCTCCACCACCAGTACTCTGATATCGAATATACCCAGATCCTCCAGCTCCAAATATGCGTACAGAGACTGTATTGTTTGCTAACGTTGAAGGAACCTTCCAATTATTTGAATTGGTAAAAGTTAGTGTATTTAGTACAGTCTTCATCTTTGATCCTGCACCAGATCGTCGAGTAATAATCGCTTCAGACATGTTTCTTAAACCACCTTTATAAATTCAGAGAAGGGTGTAGTTTAAGAAGAAGAGAAAAAGAAACAGATAGAGAGTCTCACTCTCTACCACTTAACTCAATCATAGGCCTCACCTCCTTTACTGTGCTATATTCATTCTATTCTCAAACAAGAAACTCTCTTCTCGCGTATAACCCTCACCAAAGACAGGCGACGGCCTGGTAGCATCCCACCTGCTACCCAAGCCGTCGCCCCTATATACAAACCTTCACCAGGCCATCTATAGAAAAAAGACAGTGTATCCTATATAGGATACACTGTCTCAGAAAGGAAAGAAAGAATAGCTTATACTCTCTTGGCAAGAATATGACTACTTTCTTTATACATAGAAGAATCTCTAGAGAAGTGTCTAGACTAGAGATCTGAGACACCCTCCTCCACCCTCCCTCCAATAAGCCAGATATCTATATCTGAGTCCCGGTTGGGGGGGGGGGTCTTATGAGCTGTTTGCCTATCGGCCTCTCGTATAAGACTCCGCTATGTATCTTAATACAATGTAGCAAAGATTAAATATAATATTGAATGATACATATACCCTGTCCTCCATTTTGATTGGCAGCGCCTCCTCCTCCAAATCCAGGAGTACTTTGTCCTCCACCTGGTCCGTATCCTCCTCCACCTCCTCCACTAGTGTTCCAAGCATCTCCTCCTTTACCTCCTTTTCCATATCCTCCACCTCCACCAGTACCCCATGTATTACCATTTCCACCATCTGCTCCATATCCACCACCGCCTCCAGCAAATATAAAAGCATAATTTAAAAGAATAGACGATTGACTCATGGCAGCATTGCCACCATTTCCACCATATCCGCCTCCTCCACCACCACCCCAAATCACAATATTATTATTCTGGCTATATTCAATCATAACACCATTTTGTATTCTTCCTATACCTCCTCTACCATAACCCTTTAAATTATCCGGTAATGATGAATTATTCATAGTATTAGTACCATTTCTACCATTAATATTTCTATTGTCATATACAGCCTCTCCGCCAGATCCGCCATAAGTACCACCAGATCCACCACTACCAGAAGGAGTACTGCCTCTTTGATAATATCGATGTCCTCCACCTCCACCTCCCCATGGACCTCCACTAGCTATATCTCCATATCCACCGCCTCCACCACCACCAAACTGATACCCTTTACCTCCATAAACGGAAGTAAACCAATCTCCAGAAACTCCTCCACCAGATCCGCCATTACCGCCTTGTCTATAGCCACCATTACCCCCTCCATTTGCGCTTAAATAAGCTCCAAAACTAGTAGTTCCTCCACTAGAAGAGCCAACTGACCAATTCCAATTGCCGCCATCGCCAATTACAATGGATACTGATGATCCATTTGCTAAACTAAATTCTCCATTATTCATCCAACCTCCTCCACCACCAGATCCATATCCCCAAGATCCAGCTCCTCCACCACCAAATATCATAACAGAAACATTTCCAATATGGTTTGGAACTCTCCAATCTGTATTGGTAGATATCATTTCAGTAATTAGATTACTAGACTGAGCAGAATCTGATTTTGATCTTCTAGAAATAATAGCCTCTGCCATTAGAAGACACTCTCCTTATAAAGGAGAGTGTCTTTCTTAACACCCTCCTCGAATTTAGCTACACTATCTGAGTAGCTTCTTACGGGGGGGGGCTATCACATATCTGTGGTTATAGTTATGATTCATCTTCATAAGCCCCTTAAAGAATAAGGTTTATTTATAATATTGTATAATACAAATACCTTGCCCACCAGTGCCGGCCGCATACGTATCTCCACTATATAATGCTCCATAGCCACCAGCAGCAAATCCAGCAGCTCTAACTCCAAATTCTCCTCCATCTCCATATCCTCCGCCTCCGCCACAACTACCATCAAATCCATTACCGCCTCTCGAATAATATCCACCTCCACCTCCACAATTAGTTCCCCCATCTGCGCCTCTTCCATATCCTCCACCACCGCCACCTCCATCTGCAGTACCATTTCCACCATTTCCGCCAAACCCTCCTCCACCGCCACCACACACATTCCTAATTTCAGAATGATATCTAGCATTAACAATAGCATGACCTCCATGACCACCATAGCCACCACCTCCACCACCAGCTCCATACCATTCTGTATCTGATGTTTCATAAGGGTTCCATGCTCCATTACCACCATTTCCACCATATCCTCCACCGCCAGCACAATTATTAGATCCTCTTCTACCAAATCCTCTAAATTCAGATGGGATAGATGTATTGCCATTAGTATTATTCCCGTTTACTGCTGCTACTGTTGCATTACCACCATTGCCGCCATAAGTTCCTTTTACACCATATCGACCTTTAAAATTAGTTCCGGCACTACCTCCACCTCCACCGCCACCATAAGTACCACCATTGCCACCATTTGGTCTATAATCACGATCTCGTTCAGTTCCACCTCCGCCTCCACCACCATGTGTACCTCCATCACCTCCACATCCTCTTCCACCTCCACCGCCTCCCCATATACCGCCATCGCCTCCATTACCTTTACTTCCACCTCCACCAAATTGTAATGGAGTAGCCGGTGCACCAGACCAACCACCACCAGAAGATCCCATACCGCCATTTGCACTTAAATAAGTTCCAAAAGATGATGTACCACCTGCAATTCTATTAAAGTTTCCACTACTTCCTTTTATATACCCACCAGCGCCTATAGTAATTTTTATTGATGTACCAGCTTTTAAATTATTAAAAACTCTATTATTCATACATCCACCTCCGCCACCATATCCATCAGTTCCAGCATTTCCACCACCAAAGATCCTTACAGAAATCGAATTATTTTTAATACCATTGGGGACAACCCAATTAGTATTTTCAATAATAGTCTCAGTAATCATTCTTTGATCGGAAGAAGATGATCCTCCACCTCTCCGAGAGATAATTGCTTCAGACATAAGATTCACAATCCTTTAGAATACCGATTTTCGAGGAGGGTATTCAAAAAGAAATAGGTGATAGACCAGCAGTCTATCACTAACCATAGTCGGGTTTATGCATCCCAGTCACCTCCTTTAAAGGCAAAAAAAAAAGAGGGTAAGCCAATGCTTACCCTCGTTTATTGGTCCAGCCAAACTTGCGCCGGTTATTTGCTTTAATACTTTCCTGGTTCAGATCATTAAGAGATTTACCTTTTCTCTCATTGATAATACGACGATTAATAGACTCATAGTCTTCTTCGCTTACGTGCTCAAAGAAGCTAAAGACTCTCTCCTTTAGTCTCACCAGTTTCAGTATCTACACTAGGCATATCTCGAGAAACTCCATCAGTAGCTTCCTGTACTTGTTTCTCGACATAGTCCTTATCAAGTTGTTCAGACTCAGCAGAGTCCATAGGAGCCTCAGAGTTACACTCTTCTTTGATATGATACAGATAGTGAGACTCCGGCAAAGGAGCTGTATGGGTCTCAAGCTGTTTCATAGTCAAGTTACGAGTATCATTTCTCTGATTCAGAACTCCCGACCGTCTATTCTCCAGTTTAGGTTCTTTCACTTCTGCAGGAGTATTGACGGTATTGTAATTCTTCGTAGTCAGCTTTACAGTAGAGCCATCTGACAATACCTCTTCTACAATTGCCTTATGCATAAGACACTTGAGAATATTGGCAGGGCTCATAGAGATTCCCTTGTAAGTCCCATAGATGGGAGGATATACATTACGAATAGGAATCTGTGCAATCACATTAACTTTCTTAACCATTGTACTGCGGACGATCTCATCATTCGCCTTCGGCTTCATGATTTGCATCCTCCTTCACAACAGTATCCACAACAGAGAAATTATCGGTGAGAGAGCGAATGTAAGACTCTCTCTTGATTTCATCCATAAAGACCTGGTCAATAGGATTCATTGCGAATCCTCCTTTCGATTATTATTTAGTTTCTCATTTATTTTTCCATGAGATGAAGAATGAAAGCTTTTATAATAAAGATATTGATTGGAATGAGATAGAAGTACTGATGATTATCGGTATAGTCCAATTGACGAAGCATGTCAATTAGATTGCCCTGGATATAGTCATAGTCCTTCTTAAAATAAGCAATCATGAGATTATACACTCTCTTCTCAAGAGGAGCAGTATCGGGATACAGTTCTCCTGATTTAACTCTCTCAAGTACTTCAAGAGGAAAGATCTCAATTCTTGCATTCAATCTATTGGGATCACAGTAATTGATCTGATAATAAGTCTCTAAACGGGTTGTCATAAGAGAGTTAATATCAGTAATGCCATTAGCACTAGCCATTGTATGGATACTCCGACTATCTTTCTCCTCAGGATGCTCAAGGAGATAGTACATCGTATGGGTATAGTCATACCCAAATGTCTTACTCACTTCAGCACCATGGTGGACATAGATATAGTCAGCTCCATAAGACATCAGTTTGTTTCGAATCATGAACTCTATCATATATGGATCATAGAAATGACATCCATTATAGAGATAAACAAAGTTCTGGACTTTAGCATCAAAGAAGACTTGATAAGCAGCTGTCATATCTTCGATAGCTCCCTCGAGAGTCTCGATCAATTGATAGCTGGTATCTTCAATGACTGCTTTGAAGTCAGTCCCTACATTATTGACAATGTATCGGAAAGAGCCAACTACTTGGCTCTCAATCTTCTTCAGGTCTTCTACTCTCTCAAGTTTATAGTCAATCTGATAGATATTCGAACCATTATCGAGAGTATCATTATTGACTGCATTGACTCGGAAGAGAATATCCTCTCTTACATAAGGAATCCGGAAGAAGTCACCAGGAGTTGGATCAATCGTATTGGGCAGCACAATCGCCTGTCCGGTGATATCTTCTGTCTCTAAGCCATAGTCACCAATATCCATATTGGTAGTAATGGCATCAATACCATAGAGATAGAAGTCGATAATCTTATTGAACCGGATAGGAGACTGCTGTCCTACATGGGCATAGTTTAGACCAGACTCAGGATCAAGAGTAGATTTCTCAAGATTCTGTTTATAGTAAATAACTTTTGTCGGTTTCTTATCTGTATAGACATAGTATGGGTTATTCAATACACCCTTAGTAGCCTTGACCAAATTATCGACGGTCTTGCTATAAGTGGTGTTGGTAAACTTACCGGCCATACTCCTTTCACCTCCAAAGTATCATATCTTACTAAAGTGTTCCAGTTTCATAGATCTACGGATTTTACAAAAAAAAAAAGAGGGAGGATAATTCCTCCCTCTTAAATATCATACTCCCAAGATATAGCTCTTATTAATAGCTTTTGCTATAATCTCTCTATTTTGACTGTCCTCATAGAGATCTTTTGAGATAAATACTTGAGTATGGGAGCATGTAAACGATTCGCAATCTTCAGGACATTGAATTCCATCCTCCACTGTTCCAAGCTGCTTGACATTAAACGTATATCCTTGATTGGGAATCTTTTCTTTATACACCAGATAGACAGGCATAGGAAGCTTACTGATATGCTCTAATCTTTTACCAAAAATCCCAGGAGATCTGTTGCCAATAGGAATTGACATAGGGCTAGGGGAATAATAAAACATAGTTTTTTATCCTCCTTAATATATTTGCCAGGGCTTTAGAGGAATCCCGACTACTTGAGTCAGATAGAAATCGTCCTCAAGTTCCTGAGAAGCTTGAACTATTTTCTTTTCAAGCTCAGCATCCTTCTTCTTATCGACCATTTCGATTACCTCCTACTGGATATAGAATCTTAGGAGCAGCAGACATGCCATAGGTAGCATGCATACTGGCCCGAACTACTTGCTGGTCAATGTCTCTTGTCATCCTGATATCTTCAGGACTCATTTGTTTCAAAAGATTCTGCACATTGGCCAATGCTTGAATGCCTCTTACATCATTCTGTCCATAAGCCAATGCAGTCTGCAGATTGACTCGATAGCTCTCTAAAAGAAATTGGTTCATTCTTATGCCTCCTTCTTAGTACTTCTTAGAATCATGATATTGGAATTAAGAGCATATCCAAAGCTCATGTAATCTAATGAAGAGTTGAACCCGAGGTTATTGCATACCTTAATGATTGCTGGAGTGTAATTCCCATCTGTCTGAAAATAGATGGGTGGGCAGCCAAGACAATTAATGGCAACCCAGTTTGTCTTTCCTATTGGGTTGACAAACTTATACTTCACTTGATCTCCTTCTCTATAGAAGATCATACACTTGAGATAGTCCATCTCTTCTGGACTAACCTCTCTCATATCACCATTCTCATCAGTATAGTAGCCCACCATCATGAGAGCTAGTATACTAATAAGCTTCCCAAACTTTCCATTATCCGGCAGTAGGTTTATGAGGCTTGTCAGTTTTTCGATCATGATACTTTCTTCTCCTTTCTGGGCAATTCTGATCGATAAATTCTGCAATATCTTTCATAAAGTTAAATGCTATATCCATATCAAGGGGTTCATTAAACCCATCGATATTCTCATGACTATAGCTCTTTAAATGAATTGGATATATCAAGTCTTCTGTACATACGGTACAAACTCTGGCAGCACAAGTATATCCATAAGTGCCGGGTTTATTTTTGGCATCAGGAAGAGATACTCTACTGCCCGGATAGATAGTTCCATTATCTAGCCCTCTCGAGAGATATTCGATGTACTCATTAAGAGGGATTAATGGATGCGTCTTGCTTCCAAACTCATGGCAAATGATGATACCTCCAGTGGATAGATTGATCACAGGGCATAGCTTGGTACCAATGATCATTCTGTGGTAAGGAAACAGTGCCATTTGCCTTCTCGCTTGATTGAAGTCTCTAAAGACTGTCAGTTCAGTCTTATAAAGCATACTACAGTACCCCATTAGATTTCTTCCATACTTATAGTATGGATAGATATCGTAGCCAGACCAATCATCTCGAACTATCTTTTTATAGTTTCGAATGTAGGACTTGATCCGTCTAAGGGTGTTAATATAAGTAGCCATACTGATTTCCATAAGGTTTCGAACCTCCTTTAGTATATTCACGATAATAATATGCAATCAAAACTTAGCTATTCGACCAACGTATTTTAATACGTACAACAAATAAGTAAATCTCCTACGTTTGTAGTAGATAATTTTGATTAAGGAGGAATGAATCCTATGGCTAACTATCGTGCTGAGGTCGATGAAATCATGCAGAAGTACAATTCTGGTGAGTACACGATCGATGAGGCCAATGAGAAGCTGGATGGTCTGGATGGTGTAGTTGATGGCAAGTATGGCGTCGGCTTCTATCTAGACGAAAACAAGGGCAAAGACTGCAATGCCTGGATGGATTGTGGCGTCGGTGGCTGCGAACCCATCAAGGTCGAAAATGGCAAGGTTGTCCATCCCACTGGTATGCATCCCAGCTACTACATCTATTACAATGGCAAGACTTGGCATGTCTCTGAGGATGACAATGTCACTCTGATTGAGGGTGCACCTCCCAAGATTGAGACTGGCAAGAAGCCTCTGCCTGATCTGAATGACTGCATGGGCCGTAATAAGGATCGGGCCAACCAGACTGTTCGTACTTCTACGAAGCAGGGCATTTACGACATCCACTACAATTCTCTGGGTTATGCTGTAAAGGCCACTCGTGTTTAAAATATTAGAGAGGGGATCTTCCCCTCTCTTTTATTTTTGTCAATAAGAAAGAGAGTATCCATCTAGGATACTCTCATTATATTCTTAACTGGCCTTCTCTCTTAGTTAGAAGAGTTGTCAGTATTAGTGGAGTTGCTATTAGAAGAGTTCAATTCATTCTGTGTCTTCTTTAATACAGAAGAAAGCATGTCAGTAGCAATATCAGTGATATAGTCCTTCTTCTCTTCACTGGTCATATCTTTGACCTCTTCGGTAACCTCAGCTGATATAGACCTACTGACTGTAGCTAGTTTAACACCCTGCTTGTAAAGCTGATGTGCACCTGTAGCACTAAGGCCAGAAATAGCACCTGCAACAACGGCATCAAGTACGTTGTTTACGCCCTCCAACATAGAGGGATCTATTACAAAGCAGATAACAGCAGCAACTGCACCTAACAATGCACAAATGTAGGGCAAGAGTGCCTTCAAATCGGCATTGTTTTTCAATACTGTTTTCTTCGCCGCTTCAGAGAGAATAAACAGTACGATAGCAATACCTATATTAGGTACATATTCCATTGTACTATTACCTCCTTATAGAATTTACTTGATAGTTAATTCGACTCTGATCTAACTGAAGGAGGGTTAGTGACATAAGAATCCAGGTAAGGCAGGGAGTAATTCATATTAGTCTTCATGACTGTATACTCAAGGTCTCTAGAGATCTTATCCTTATCAATCTGACCATACAGTGTCTTATCGAGTAATCCTTCTACTTGCTCTATCATATGATCTAAGAACTTTCTATGATCATCATAGAGAATATACTCTACACATTCATCAGTAAAAGGAACCTGGAAAGATCCTACATACTGAAGAATTACAAGCATACGATAAGACATATCGTGGTCTACCACTATATACTCAGTCTTACCATCTTCATGAGTGACAGAGATCTTAGGTTGAGAAGGAGGGAACTTGATCTCTTCAGGCTTATATTTCTTCTGAGTAAAGATCATAGGTATTACTAGAGGCAAGCTCTCATTCTGAGTATACTTGCCATCAGCAGATCTATTAAGTCCAATGGTAGTATGGGCAATGATATACTTATCATACTCATCTAGTCTCTTCTTAAAGAGATCTGGAATTCCTTTTACGTTGGCTATCTTATAATAGCACTGATTAAGAAGGATCTTTGCTAGACGAAGAACTCTAGCCTGAGCAGCAGAGTTAGTATGCTCCTCTGCATAGTCCAAAGGAGGAATCCACTTAGCCTGAGTCTCTTGTCCATTAAACATGAGATACTTCTTAATAAGATCTTGAGCTCTTACAAGCTTCTTAACAGTCTTCTCTTGAGACTTGGTCAATTTATTATTCTGATTGCTCGTATGGGTCATATACTATTTCCTCTTTCTCCTTACAAGGAATGATATACATACACTCACTGGACAAACCAAGAGCATTACCATTAACGGTTCTAAAAGGCACTATAGTACAGTCAATACCATTGTTGAACTGTAGCTTCACAAAGAGATTCTCATATCCAATAACTGCATCTACTACATTGGTATTGGTCAACAATGCACTCGCAGCAGTACAGTCGATATAATGACTCTCATCCATAATAATGAGATACTTACTGATGTCATGTCTTTCTTTTAAGTCAGTCAGACATTTGTATATTCCATCAAGCATTTCCATTAAACTTGGAGCTAATGCAATATGTACCTCAAGATGATTTTTATCATCCATTTCTTACACCTCCAAATAAAATAACCCCTAGGTATATTACCTAGGGGTTATCGATATTATCAATGATTACTCATCAATATCTTCAGTTTTATTGTTCTTTGATCTATAAGGAAGATAATGCTCAGCATCAGCAGTTGCCATCTGGAAGCGATCATCTTCAAAGGCATAGTCAAAGACTTGCTCAATTCTTGCAGTCTGTCCGATAATAGAACGTTTGACCTCATTCTGTACAGAAGACTTCAGTTCATTATCAGGATCAGACTCTCCAAGGAAAGTGAAGAGCAGTCTACGGAACTCTTCCGTAGTATTATGAGTCAGTCTAAAGTGATAGGGAATAATTGATCCATCTGCCTGAGAGCATCCGATGTAGAAGCCTTTGGACTCAATCTGTCGTTTATCGGCCCATTTTACTCTAAAATACTCATTGTGCTCAGGACCAATCTTTTGAACGTAAAACGTTCTCTCAATGGCATGAAGATATTCATCATTGAGGTGGACTCTTAAGAATCTTGCACCAGTATCATCATACCGGAAGATACAATGAGTATAGCCAAGATACAAAAGAGGTACATAGGGGGTGAGTTTGTGATCTGCACAGACGGTATACAATTTCATATATAGAGGATCTGAATAACCACCTGCGAGACTTGTGATGCGACTATCATTGAAGTAATGATAGACATCAGCGTTAAAGGTATCAACTTTCTTCATTTTCATGGTTCATAACCACCTTTCAATAATAAGCCCTTTCTTCAGCATATTAATTATGCCTACTTTATACGAGCCTTATTGTAAAGTTAAGGGTGAGTGTAAAAGCTTACACTCACCCTTATTATTAGCCTTGAATATCTTCAAGTCTAAGAGGTTTAATCCCCATGATCTTCTTTACTTGCTCATCAAGATTAATCAATCCCTTATTGATAGCACCGCTTACAATAGGAGAGGTAACCATTCGAGCATTGAAAGATCTGCTGGAGAATACAGCATGAATAGTCTTGCTAGGATCGAAAGAGCTATAAGGTTCTTCACCAACTGGGAATATGTCCTTAACTACTCCCTTATTAGCAGACTGTGCAACAATCTTATCTGCTACACCAAGGTTATCGAAGTACTTGATATAGAACTCGATTCTTACACCATTAGTATTCTTAAGCTTACCCGTAGGAGGCATAGCCTCAGTAGGTTCAAGCATATTAGCTCCAGGGATATTATTCTTCTTATAGACTGCCTTGAGCTTATTGATCTCTGCATCATGTTTCTTGACAATCTTCTGCAGAGACTCAGAGAGCTCTTCTACTTCACAGGTTCTATAGATCTTAATATCCTGGACTACACCAGTATACTTAGCCTTAATACGAATACGACCTAGATCAGATACAAAGTCCTGGTCGGTGATATTCTTTAGCAAGACGTTAGCATCTTCCTGATCAAATGTATTCTGGAAGACAATCAGAGGATCTCCCTCTTGGACAGGAGTCCCTACTTTAACCATGTCATAGACATTGGTCATCTTACCTAACTCTACATCAGCAATAGCACAGACCTCAGAGCCCATTGCTTCAGAGAGCCAATAAGAAATAGCAGTAGAATCTTCAAAGCCTTCATCAGTAGCCATAATAGCGCAATAGGCCAATACACCTACATCATAGGCCAGATGATCGGTCTCACCATTTCTATTAGAGAAGGTCTTACTATCCCAAGCCAGAATATCATCTGTCTTGAACTTCTGACCGGCTTTCTTATCAGTAGTCATCTGAATGGTCAGATAGAAACCACCATCAGAGTTCTTACGAGTCTCTTCTTTCAAAGAGATATACTGACCTTCACCAGCACCTCCATTATAGGAGACAATCATATGGTCATTTGGTACTACCTCTTTAACAACACCATCTCGTTCAGCTCTGACTACATAATTATCACTAACCATATAGGCTAGAGCTTCATCAGCACCATTGGTAACCAGAAGTGGCATTCCGCATTTCGTAGGCATTGAATGTTTAGACGTTTGAATATAAGTCATTGCTGTTCTAAACGGATCGTCTAAATGTATAAATACGCGATTTATACTTACTCCCCTACCGCATCCCATCAACTTATATACCCTTGGTAGAGTTTATAAGGCTAGCTTATATTTCTATAAGCAGAACTTGGCTGGGAGTCTTTGCACCATAATTAGTATATGGCAATTCTTATTTACATCACATGATCACATTTTGCCAATTTTGGCCAAACATTTGCGACAATCCAAAATTCTTAAGATTGATAGCAGCATTTAAGTCTCTATCTATAACAAAATCACAATTAGGACAATGATATATCTTATCACGCCCAATTTCATACCTAGATCCACAATGAGAGCATATCTGTGATGATGGATAATCTCTATCAGCATAGATTACTCGCGTATAGTTTTGATCGCATTTATATGCGATATAATTACTCAAAGTTGCCATTCTACTCTGATATAGAGCATGTCGTAACTGTTTTCCAGTTGCATTGGCTACGACTTTAGCAACTCCAAGATCTTCCAAAACTATTGTAGAAGGATGAAGATTTGCGATTTCTCTAGAAATCTTATGATATCTAGATTTATAGATATTAACTATCGAATTTCGCGTTTTGGCGAGCTTCATTTCACGCTTAATCTGATTCTTAGATTTTGGAATGTCATAGTACTTGGTTCTCGTACTATCTGCTTGCTTCATTCTGCGACGTCGATCTCTATCAACCGCAGATTGAAGTTTGCGTAATCTGTTGTCCAACATTGCTAATTTGGACTTATCTGGACCATCAAATGTCATACCATTTGATAATGTAGCAGCAGTTCTAACACCGAGGTCTATTCCTATCACTTCTCCAGAAGGATGATAAGATTCCTCATAATAGAACGGCATATACATTCTAATTGATAGAGTAAGCCAATAATCTACTCCATCAAACTTAATTCTGGCATTTTCATATTTAATGCCTTTATGATGGGGTATATTATGATTACCACAATCAACTAGGTCGCCTTTTCGCATACTAATTCCAGGTATAAAAGCAAATCGTCCATCTTCTCCTTTAAATGTCAAAGTATCTGAACGAATAGCAAACCGTACAGAATCTGTTTTTCTATCCTTAAATACTGGCCTTCTACATTTTCCTACAAGAAAATTATGAAACGCTTTATTTAAGTCTATAAATGCATATCTGCAAGTGGTTATATTATACCTAGGATCATCAAGCCACATAAATTGTGGATCTGATTTCTTTAATTTGGTAAAGACTCTAGCAATAGCTTGATATGGAGGAGTTTTACCAGTTTTCTGATACTCCTCATTGCTATATTCTAATGCCCAATTATAAAGAAACCGTCTAGCATACGATAATTCCAAAATTCTACGTTTTTGATCTTCACGTAAATTATGAAGTTTGATGCGATAGTTTTGATAGATATATCTACCATTTCTGGTCTCCACTATTACACCTCCTTTCATTTAATTTACTTAAAAGTTTCGTGATGTAAATTTTTATAACACGTATTTTTAATTTACTTATAGCCGCAACTCTATAAGTGCAGTAACACTGCCTCATGCTTTCACATGAGTATAGATCATATAATCATCCTTATTTCTAAGGAGCCAGATTTTTCTTCCCGCATTAGCTTCGGGTTCTACTCTCCTACTAGGAGATGATCGTTGAACGTTCACCAGTTAAGGTGAGTCGCTGCTGAACAGCCATTGTTGAACAGCTTATGCCCTTAGGATTTAACCATAGGCCATCCTCGTCTTTCTTTCTACTTTCGTAACCATCACGCTTATCCTTTTGGATTACGTTGTGGTAGACGAGGCTTTAGGCTTTACCAGCATTTAACCTGGGAGCACATACAGATTACTCTATATGCGGGGACGACTTAAAAAGTTACCCTAGTTGAGCCGAATGGCGTTGTGGCTTCCGTGATAGAGAAGCGTTTAGTTAATGACTTAGTATCAGGATCGGTTTTCTTGATATAGCCTCTCTTACCCTGGATATCCATATCCATAGTAGTCTGTCTATTGATACCTACGTTAGTAGAGAAGCCAGTAGACAAAGCTAGCTTACCAATCATAGATTCATCATAGGTACGCTTATCCAGAGAGTAGGCTCTATCAGCATTCAGACCAGACAAGCCCTTAAAGGTAGCAGAGTTATTGGCCTCCTGTTCGAGCAAAGGAGACATAGAAGATAGATCAGAAGTTACGGGGTTAGTGAAGATAGCATCGATAACAGCACTTCTCTTAATAGAGAAATTGGCCTGCTTTCTTCCCCGTTTCGCTTGACCTCTGTACTTGATATACTCATCGGCCAATACCTGATATAAATGGCCAGCTACGATCTCAGTGGTACGATAACGGTTACTACTTAGATCGGTATGTTTGATATACTTATTGTCTGCCAGCAGAGAGTTGGCATAGATAAGTAGATCGATATAGTCATCAGGAACTCTACACTCTCTACAGACTTCCTGAGTGATGGGGTCCATAAAGACTTCTTTGAAGTTGTCCAGACCATCTGCTTTGATTCGACCACCAAAGTTATCCAGATAGTCTAGCCAAGTAGATTTCTTATTGAGATCTATGAAGTTATAAGACTCGGTATCACAGTCATAGAGTCCATTAAGTAGCATAGAAGAGCTATAGGTCAGATTGTAGAGCATGAAGCCATCAGCAAATCGAATACAACCCTGCTTATCGGGATCGTATTTCACTCTCTTCTCAGAGAAAGTATATTCAATGCCAGCTTTCTTTAGAATATCGGTAAAGGGAACAGAGTTGCCCAGTACAACAATCATCGGAATATGAGCAGACATAATACTTGCTCTAGAGTAAGTGTGCTTAGTAGCAGGCTTCTGGCTATTATAAATCTCCAGCAATCCAGGAGACTCACTCAGCATGAGCTCAGCAATCTGATCAGCAATCATCATGCCATTATCTGTCGAAGAATAGACAATAGAGTTATCCTCTTTGCGAATCGCCAGAGGAATCTTTCCACCAGTTCTATCGACAGTATAATTAGTGGTATAGTAATCCTGGTCAAAGTAGAACTTGTAGTTCTTAGTCTCTACCCAGTTGAACTGCATAGCAAAGTCGATGTAGTCGACAGGCAGTTCATACTTATCACAGACTCTCCGGTTATCGCCAAGAGAGATCTTGACATCTCTTCCTTCATACTTATTAAGAGTCTTGATTAGTCTATCAGAGACAGGATAGGACTTACCGGCAGCACCATATCGACTAATCATAATCTTACGATAGTTCGACACGACCTGTACAGTATCTCTATCTGTCTTTGTACAAGGAAGATTAAAGAGCTGACCAGAAATGACCTTATCATTACCACGCAATCTCATGAAACGATTGTTGACAAACTTAGGCATATCGAATTTAATGGTGAATTGCTTACCAGAAGAATCCTCCATGCCTACAGTATAGGTAATGATATAATCCTCAGAAGTAGAGTTATCCTCAGCTTGGATACTTCTTACTACAATGGGATATTCTTTATTAGCAAAGCTCTGGAGAATCAGTCTTACGTCCTCATCAATATCATACTCTTTATTGAAATTGACGTACTGCATATTCTCCCAATCATCTGAGTTGATAGAGGCAACCTTCTTAGACAAGTCAGTCTTAGGAAGCTCTTTATCAGACTCAGGATTGGCAATGAGTTCTTTCAGAGTTTTACCCGATTTGGTTTTAGAGTTCAGGAACTCATCATTCACTTTTGTAATACGAGATGCTCTAGCAGAAGAGAACTTGGGCTTACCATACTCATCATCAGAAATATCCTGGATGATCTGCATGATACGCTCATCATCAGATTGGTCGTAGAAGTCCTCTACGCTCTCTGCATCTTCTGCCTGTTGAGCAATAGCATCTACCAGCTGATCTTTCAGCTCAGCATTCTCTTCATCATCTTGATCTACTTTGGTAGGAGGTATAGGCGGTACAATACCAGTTGCAGCTTTCCTCTCACCACCAGTATTGGTCATACCATAGCATAGAGTCTCGATATTGGAGAGAAACACTGTATAATTCTTCGGATCATAGCTATTTACATGAATAGCAAACCAGCTACCATTGCGAGAGAAAATCAAGACTGTGTCTTTCAGCTCTCTCTTCATAGCTTTATAGTCAGCATTAATAAGTCTGACTATATTATAGATGGGGTTATTTACTTTCGTATAGACAGACTCGCCATACTTAGTAATCCAGTCGTCCAAAGGAATCAAAATTCCTTTGAATCCATAAGAGGCCATTGACTTAGCCAGCTCAAAGAAACGGATTCTAAACTGTGTATAAGGGAGTCCATCAAACCCACTGAAATCGAAATAGGTTCCATAGTCTTGGTTAGCCTCATCTGCAGGATTGTCCAAGACATGGAGACCATAGTTCTTTTCAACCTTATCAACCAATGTAGGTTGTACTCTTTCTAGGAATAGTTCGTCCATATGCGACAACCTCCTTTAACTTACTAGGTTGTTCGAGATAGGCACATTTACCAGTAATTTTGTATTGACATGAACTACTTATTAGGACGATAAAAAGTTTCTGCTTCTAGTTTCTGCTGATAGGACACTGCTACCCTCGACCAGTAGCACCTTACCCCTAGACTGCTTTAACTCTCTATTGTCCTTGAGGAATTTGTTTCCACAGACAGACCTCCTCTTAGTAAACCGGCAGGGCCTTATGGGTCCTGCCGGTACATTTTGAAACCTGAAACTCTCTAATAATACTAATTTAAAGGAGGATATGCAAGGTGGAAGCTAATACAAAGAATCAAAAAATCCCTTCTGTATCAATCATTCTACCCGCATATAATGCACATAATACCATCAAACGTACACTCTCCAGTATTGCTATGCAGGAGAATATTGATGATATTGAAGTCATCATTGCTGATGACTGCTCCGCTATTGGATATGAGAAGATTGCTGAGCAATTTGCTCATATGATGCAAATTCGGATTGTCCGTATGCTAAAAAATGGCGGTCCTGGTGCTGCTCGCCAAGTAGGATTCGATCATAGCAGAGGCAAGTATATCATGTATATGGATGCTGATGATACTTTGATCTCTGCAGACACAATTAAAGTGTTACGGGCAGTTATGGATGAACGTAACATGGATTGCGTTTATGGAAAGTTTCTCGAGGAGAACGAGGACGGTTCAATCTATCCTCATGAAGTCCACATGGTGTAATCCGCACGGCATATAAAGTAATTTGTATGTCCTCCCTGGTTAATTGCTGAGAAAGCCTAAAGCCTTATCTACCACAACGTAGATCGAAAGATCAAGCGTGATGGTTGCGAAAGCAGAAAGAAATGATAAGGATAAGCCCATGGTTAAATCCTAAAGGTTTTGCTTACCGAAATGGCAGTTCAGCAGCGAATCATTTGGTAGAAAGGAAGTGATAGATGAACGTTCAACGATTATCTCCTTGCGGGAGAGTAGAACCCGAAGCTAATGCGGGAAGAAAAATCAGGCTCCTTAGAAATAAGGATGATCATATAATCTAATCTCATATGAAAGTATGAGGAGGTATTACCTCGCTTACAAGTTGCGAATGTAAGTAAATTATAAGTTAATTAAACCCAAACCAAATTAAATTAAATTAAATTATACATAATAAACCAAAGATTAAATGAAAGGAGGTGAGAGTTATGGATTGCATTCGAGCTTATAGAATTCGGCTATATCCTACGGATGATCAGAAGAATCTCATCAATCGATTCATTGGTCTTTTTAGATATGTCTATAATTGGACAATTGATCAAGAAAAGATGCTATATGAAAGTACTGGGCATTTTACACAAAATTGGGAGATACATAAGTTATTTAAAGAAATGCGAGATGGGTTACCATCAGACGATCCTTTGAAAACTTATCCTTTAAATACAGCAAATAGAGCAATAAACAATGCTATTGCTGCATTTAAGAATTTCTTCCAAAAGATATCCAAATATCCTACTTATAAAACCAAAAAGACCGAATATAGAAAAAATGCTATGTCATTTTCAGTACGAGGTCAACGTCTTTCATTTTATGAAGATGGAGTTGCAATAGAGGGATTTGGATACAATAATCATGTAAAATGCGATGATTACGGAGTTCCTAAATTCGATGGAGTTACTTATTACAATTGCACTGTAGTCAATGATCATGAAGAATATTGGCTAATTGTAAATGTAAAAATGAATATCCCATTTATTCAGGAAACTACCGATGAGGTTATTGGTATAGATGTAGGTCTATACACAATGGCTATGCTATCGAATGGTAAAGCATATAAATCGCCAGATATGCGGCATCTTTTGAAGAAAGCAGAACGTCAGAAACGACAACTGCAAAGGGATATATACCGGCGAGTAAATCTTGCCAAGAGTATGAGAACCAAATACGATGATATCCCGAAGACTAAGAATGAAGAGAAGCGTGAAATTTCTTGTAGAAATACTCTTAGGAAAATAGTGAATACGCAAAACACCTATTCTCATCAAGTCTCTAAAGAAATTGTAGATATGATGCCTAAGGCCATTGTAATGGAGAAATTAAATATCTCTGGAATGGTACTTAAAAAGAATAGGAAAGGTCGAGGCAAAAAGTTCGGTGAAAGAATATATCATGCTAGATTAGCTACTTTTAGAGATCAGATTGCATATAAAGCTGCAGCTAGAGGTATAGAAGTAGTATATGTAGATATGTTTTTCCCATCCAGTCAGATATGTAGTAATTGTGGTGCACGGCATAAGACTGGAGAAAGAATTTATGTCTGTCCTGAATGTGGATTCACTATCGATAGAGATTTAAACGCTGCTATCAATCTTAGGAATTATTATTTTAGTAGCAGAACTTGATAGGTTCATTGTCTACTTTATATGTATAATTTAAATTATGTACCGTACACTATTTACGGGAATTTACGCCCTTGGAGATCTGATTTAGCTATTTTACTCATACGAGTAATTTAGTTCAGATCGTTGAATTGGGAAGTCAGAAATGACAAAATAGTGGGTTTTTGGTTTAAATTAAATGTGGATGTTTGGTAAGCTATATCGAAGAGATTTCATCGAAAAATATAATATAAGATTTAATACAAGCTTATCTAATGAGGATACTGGCTTTAACTGTGTTGTCAAGGGCTGTACAGATAAGATTTGGTATCTGCCCAAAGATGTATACATCTGGCACTTTAAAGCAAATTCAATCACAAGAATCAAAAACGGGATGTACGGGCAAGATTCGGGCTATAAAGGGTGGTCCGATAACATGACGTGGCAAATTAAAGAGTTAGAAAAGAGATTTGTCAATCGTAATTACATTCTGTCAGAAATAATCGGAAACATGGTAACCCACTATGTCTTCCATGAAGAGAATCGGTTCAACTATCCCATGAATACTGAGATCTCTCTGAACTGGTGCCGTGGGTTCTACCATAATGTCTATGAACCCAATGAGAAGTATATCACTGAAGAGAGATTCCGTCAGATTGCTGCTCCTTGTCTGGCAGGCCACAACATGGCAGCAAAAGGTATCATTCCTTCTATGACTCTTGCTGAGTTTATGGAGGAAATGAAGAAGCCTGTTGAGCATCTGCCTAACGAGGAAACTTGTGGGGCTACTCCTGCTGGATATATTCCTCCAATTACTTCTCCTGATTGGCCGGTAGAAATTACTGACTATTTCGATGGGGTTGAGCCTCCCATTGCTATTGATAGCAATACAAACCACTCTCGTTATGGTGGTATGAAGAAGGCTATCGGCGTTGAGCTCAATGAGGATGACTATGATATGGAGTATGATGGCTCTAAAGAAGCTGAGGAGAAGCGTAAAGCTAATGCTCCTACTAATGAGCTTATCAATGAGCCCATTTATATCAATCGTGGCCCGACTATTAATGTAACTCTGACTGAGGAAGAGAAAGAGCTGCTGAAGCCCATGCTTTCTGATCCCTTTGAAGAGCCTCACCTGATGGATTGCGAGTCCTGTGGTAAGTGCTCTGAAGAGGGTCAGCCCGGTGCAGACAAAGACATCACCAAGTCTGTAAAGCCCTTTAATATGTCCTTCCATCCCTAATTAAGATGAGTGTAGCCTCTTACGGCTACACTCACTTTCTTATAAAGGAGGGTTAATTATGTCACTCTATAGGATTAAACGAAATTCAGATAGGAATAGATCTGCATTAGCAGGCTATGAGAATCTTGAAGAGGTTCTAAGATTTAATCAAGTCAATATGAATGGAAGGATCTATAAAATTCCCATTGTGGTTCCTTCTATAGATGAATTTGATTCAGTAACTTTATTCACTATAAACCCTGTAAATCTTCTTGGATATGTAGAGGAAGTACATGATGACTATATCATTGCAGATATTCCTGATGTAGATGAAGGGATTATTGCAAAGCTAAGACCCAATCTAGATTATATGCACGTAAGTGCATGCGCTATTTGCGAAAGCAATAAAGTTCTTACAGTCATTAAAATGGTTATTGAACCAGATAGAGAGGAAGGTCAAAATGAGTAAAGTATTCTACTATGACACTGAAAAAGATAAAGAGCTATTCAAAAAACTATTTCTTGATCTCATTGTGATTGAGGGCTCCGATGGATCGGGTAAGGCCACCCAGTCCAATATGCTTATGCAGTATATCGAGAAAGAGACCAATGTCTATCCATATCTTCTGGACTTTCCGGATTATGGATCTGATACTGGTAAACTAGTTACTGCTATGCTTCAGGGTAAGTTTGGTAACGATGCTGCCGAGCTTAATCCCTACTTCACATCTCCTATGTATGGATTGGATCGATACCAGTATATCCAGAGAGTGGCTAATGAATCTCCCTATAAGCCTGCAGTTGGTATCTGTAATCGGTATACGATGTCTAATCTCATTCATCAGGGAGCTAGACTCTCCAATGAGGATCTCATTGCTTATTGGAGCTGGCTCTATGACTTCGAATTTAATCATCTGGGTCTTCCTAAGCCTACTATTACTATCTATCTTGAGGTCCCTTATGAGGTCTCCTATAAGAATGTAGTAAAAAGAGCTGAGGAGAATCATATTACTCTCGATATCAATGAGAAGAAGTCTTATCTCAAGATGGTAAGTGATCATCTCCAGAGATTGAAGTCTCTCGTAGACTGGAAGTTCATCAATTGCTATGATGAAGAGAAAGGTGAGATGAGATCTATCGATGCTATTCATAGAGATGTCAAGAAGGCTATCTATGAAGCTCATTCTACTATCTCTCATCTATTCTTCCAATATGATTCCTAAAAGAGAATACCCCAAGGACTAAGTCCTTGGGGTATATAACTTTTACTGGTTGTTGTCGCCACCGACAGGCTCCAACTCATACTCATAGAGCCAGACAGTGGACAGATCGGCCTTACGGCACTCCAGCTGCTCACGACCATGACGGACAACACTTAGCTCCTGGCCAGTAGCGGTATGAATGACCTTCTGGCCAATATCAAACCGGAACTGACGCTGAGGCTCATCATAGCCACCGCGACCATAACCACCGCCACCGCGGCGATCATCATAACCATAGCCACGATCATCGTAGCCACCACGACGGTCATCATAACCGTAACCACCACGGCCATAACCGCCGCCACCACGACGACCATTATTGTCTCTGAAGTAAGGCATAACAACTTCCTCCTAGTATATAAAGATTTGGTTAGGTTTGTATATACAAATCAATCCTGTCTCTGATAATTGGACATGTGATTGATGAGTACATGATTGCGGACAGCATCTCGATACTCAGATTTAGCAAGATAATTTACATATCTCTCAATGACATTGATGACATTATCATTCCGACCAGAGATCTTAAACTTGTTAATCCCTCTGGGCAGATACTGATCTTCAATCATCTCAATGGAGATATGATGCTTACGAGTAGGGACAGTCTCATAGTAGTAATAGAGTTCACAACCATGAGGACACTTAAATGGCTCAGTAGGCCGAAGCATCTGAGCCGTAGAGAGACAATCGTAGTGAGCACTACGATTTGGACAATTGTCGATACATGTCTCACAGCATAGCAATTCAATGTTCTCAGGATGAGTGAGTTTATCGATTGCATCTGTGTTATTGATCGTATAGGGTGGAACAGTCAATGTAGTCTCAGAGAGCTCATTGATATCATCCACACCATTTATCTTACGTGTTGTACTGTTGATTAAATAATAACTTGGATAGTTTGCCTTCACATAGTCTGCAAAGGTATCTACCGAAGTATTGACACCATTCATACCATTATCAGCAACCTGGAGAATGGTATTGCCATAATAGTCCATATGGTGCCGACCAGTAATCTGGCGATTGGTAAATGTAAAGCGGACAGAGATACCAAGCTGGTTATAGCCAGCAATGGTAGCCTGCATATTCTCAAGATGACATCCACCATACTGGACTCTTCCACCATTCCAGATACAACCGGGGAAAGAGCCATAGACAGAGTCAATCACAACATTGGAACGAAAATAACCTGGATAGTCCTTCATCAGTTTTACCATATGAAGATTCAGGTCATAGTAGTTATAGAAGTCCGGGAGAGAAAAATAGATCTTATTTTTATCATCCTCTCTAGGAAGAGGACTGGTAGGTCTTGTAGTAGCTCCAACTACCTTGGGCATTTGAAACACCTCCTAGTCAATTACTAGGAGGTTGTGGGTATAATTTTTTAAAGATAAAGAGATAGGCTCTAATAGAGCCTATCTCTAAACAATTAGGGTTGTTTGTTGAACTCATTGATACTCGGATCAGGTCTCGGAGGAGACATGAGTGGAGGTCCAACAGGGGAGATATGATCGTTGAATGCAGGAGGTGCATTCGGAGGTGCTACTGGAGGTGGAGGAAACGGTCTCGGTTTAGGAGGAGGAGGCGGAGGAGGAATAATCGGACAATTGTCGGGACATATAGGACATCCTCCACCAGATCCACTACCACCACCACTACCACCACCACTACCAGATCCATCTCCAAAATAAGTCTCGATATACTCATCGATATAATTAGAGATGTAATTGGTACAGAGATAGTGGTCCACATCCAACCAATAGGAAGGAATAGCCAGCACCATACCGATTGAGTGATCATTATCACCCATTAGAATAGTCTTATCGGTATTATTGCCCTGATAACGAGAGAAGACTACCGATACTCTCGGTTGCTTACCCTCAAATCTAGGCAAGTCAGTAAGAATAACAGTCCATACAGCACAACCATCATTCTCAATACGGTTGCGATGGTTCTCATTATTCCACTTATCGAAGTTCTTAATAAGTTTATCGTCCATAGTTTATCACCTCTTTTACGGCCAGGGTCTGATAACGTCGAGGTTATCTGCTCTATTGGAGTCAGCAGCACCAAGCAGATCATTACCACCCGGGTCCTGACCAATAATGTCAGACTGGTCAACGTCATCATAGTCATAGACAAAGGGAGCTGTAGTATTGACCATTGCATTAGCCATATACCAATCACGGATAATCTCATGCATAATGGCAGTGGTCGGTACAGTCTCAGGGAATGCTTCAGGATCAATATCTGTAATAGACGGAGTATTCAAGCCCATCAAGAAGGCAGGAGTATCAGCAGTCATATCAAGACACTCATCCCAAGTAGAAGTTGTAGAAGTAAAGCGAGACTTGAATTCCTCATAGAGATCTTCATCACCAATCATAGTAGTAATACGAAGATCCTTACGAGAGGTCTGATCAGTAACTACCTGCAACTTATTGGCTCCTACGTTTACAATAGCGCTAGGAGGAAGTTTACGGCAATTTACCCATACAGAAACAAGCTCTTTATCAAGAGCAAAGGAGAGCAGACTTTTATCGAGCTCAATAAGACCATCCTCAGGAAGCTCGATATTAGTAGCACCCTCATTTGCATCATAGATATCCAGGAAGTGATGAGGTAAGTAGAAGATCTCGATTCTATCTCCAGGTACAATCGGTACACAGAGATAGATCATAGCCTTATAGAAAGGTGTGCTAGTTCTGTTGGGAAGAACCAGACGATAGAGATCATTGATCAGTCTCTTACCATTATAGAAAACCAGGAACCGGTCATACTCATTGCAGAAGTTGAACTTAGTTCCAAGGTCTACAGAGAAGTAGGCAATGTCTGGATTCTCAGTTTCCTCCATAGTATAGAGGAAGTACTGGAACCGTCTAGAAGATACCAAGGTTACAGGTCTATTGTAATAGGCCTCATTGGTATATCTAATTCTCAAAGCCTTCTCATCATCAGGATCATACTCATAAGAGTACTCTACAGGGAATTGCTGAATGCCGTCAGCAGGGAAGGTAAAATAAGTATCTTCAGTATACTGACTGAAGATCTTAAGATTCTCATTGTAAATCCAGGGATCGAGTCTATAGAAAGGCTCATTGGATTTAATATTGGCAGGGATCTCGAAGTTTCTAGCACTCTTGAAGTACCAGATCTCAATATCATCAGTAGACTCGATATTCTGGACGGGGCAGTAGAAGTAACCAAACTCATACTTATGATTCCGATAGTACTCATAGAGCTCCCCATTGACCAGTATGATGATATAGTAGTTGATACCATCCTGGAATCGACGAGGAATCTTAAAGTAACCATCTTCATCACGATGAGCGAGCATCCACTCACCATTGACTTCAAGCTCCACAAAGTCCTTATTGGACTGATAGACTCTATTGAAGAGAGCAGAGTCATAGGCAGCCAGATAGTCCAGATACTCTGTCTTATTAGTCTCAAAGTCTTTCTCTCTACTCATATTGGGATCGAAAGAGGGAGAGATCTTCTCAATGAAATCTACAGGAGATCCATTGAGAGTAGACAGAATATGAGTCTGCAAATTGGTCATACTCAGCTTACGAATATTGTCATAAGAAGGAGTAACCAATTTGGTATTGTGGAAGATACGACAGAAGATAGCCGGAGGAGTAGTAGGCTCGGGCTCAGGCTCGATAGGTGGCTCTTCCTCAGTAGGCGGAACTTCAGGATCTGTTCCAGTATCTCCTTCTCCAGGATCAGTAGGCTCTTCAGGAGTCTCTGTTCCAGGCAGTACTCCATCATAGAGCTTAACTGCTGTAGCCAGAACTTCAGCTTTAGCACTACCATCGTATGCATTGTCTTTAAAGACAAATACATTCTCCGGAAAGTACTTAAACATGGGATCATCGGAAAACATGAAAGAGGCTTCTGTCACATTTGTATCAATGATCTCTACATTTTGCTCAAAGTTCTGAATGCAGATATAGCCGGTATCAGAGGTAACCAGCTCACCCTCTTCATTAAAAGCAAAGAGAGTCTGATCATCAATGGGGAATCCACCCTGTCTATATTCGATACTATCAGGCAGATCAATGACATAGGCAGACTCAATCACACCATCCTGACCATTGATCTTATCAAAGAATGCAGTAGAAAGACCATGAATCAGAAGATCATACTCTTCCTGGCTAGCAATTACAGTGATATTCTCCCATGGGATGTGATAGCCTCCGACAAACAAAAGAAATGGATAGATCAGATCATTGTTGATCAGATCCTCCATAGGAGTAGTAGACTCCTGCAGTGTCACATACTGTCTAGGGGTCACACTCTTAATTCGAAGATAGTTCAAGTGTAAGCAAATTTCACAAGTGAAATCAACAGCTGTTCTTCGCCTATCCCCTACATAATAGTAGAAGACCTGTTGCTGAATCATATCGTCATCTCTACGAGGGATAGCGAAGAGCTGCTGACCTAACTTGGCCTCATACCGTTGACTTTTATACATGGTGATGAGGTCTTGTGTGGTCATCTTACTCTTCATGCGATATCAGCTCCAATACGAAGAATAGACTTAGAAAACTCGACCATAGAAGTACCAGTAATCTTCTCGATAGTCTTCTGATTATTCAGATAGCTACCGATATAGCAGTTGGTAATCATCTCAGAGAAAGCAGGAAATAACTCCATGGCAAATACAGAAGATACGCCATAGAGATACATCCATCTCTCGACAATGACATCCACAGTCAGCTTATTGATTCTCAGAATCTTGGAGAGAGTCTCAGCAAAGAATTTGATATTGTCAAAAGAGGACTCCTGAATCTGCATATCAACGATATCAGATTCTCTCTCAGACAAACCAGCAATCTGTCGGCAAATGTTCTTATTGCCGGCAGTATTCTCATCTTTGCCAAGAATATTGGCAATATAGTATTTAGCACAAAGGTACTGACAATATGCCTTGTTCTTAGGAGTGGAGGAGATCTTGGCCACATAGTCAACTACATGAGTCATCAGAGAAGCAAATGCATTGGCACCCACCTGGGAGAGCTTAGCATTATTCACCAGGATAGACTCATCTTTATAGTAGATGACATTGACCATAGCAGCAATCAGGTTAGAGATGAGGATATCGATATCATTACAGACCCAATTGCCTTCTTTATTTTTATGAAGAAGATCAGTACAGTCGATATAGACTTTCAGATCTCTCTTCTTTCCATTCCGAAGATCCTTGGCACAGAAAACCTTGAACTGTCTAGGAAGGGCTTTATTGGCAGTCATCAGTACAATGACTTCAGACTTCAGGACTTTTAAAAGGGCAGGGATAGTCTGACGACGCTTGACCTCATAGATGATGCCATTAAAGTCATCACTATCCTTATTAATGACTTCTCCCTCCATAATGAAAGTGAGAAGTGCTTTATCGTATTCTGGATACTTACCATAGAGATAAGTATTTGAGTAATTCTTAGGCATAACTCAGATACCCTCCTTAGTCTCGGAATTTTAATGATATGTTGCGAAAGGCCCATTTTATGGGTATTTGTAATAAAATACATATAACTATGAATTAATCGATATCGGAGTTTCTTGAGGCCGGAAATCTGATATCATTTTGTATAACGAGTTTTCAAGCTGACACTTCCTTCTGTATTTGAACCTTTTGCCATTTTGTCTAACTCCTCTTTTGTTGCTGAAAGTTGAAACATCCATTTCCATGATGAGACTCCTTGGTAAGAATTGCCCGCAGCCCTTCTCCGGGGCTGCGGGTACCTCTTTTTATATGCTAAACAACCTTCAAATAATGAGATATTATAATCTTGAAGGAGGTAGATAAAATGCTACAAATAATAAGCCATTTGTACATAGTAGGATGGATAGTGAGTCTTATATTTGTTACTATCATCATTACTATGATACTGCAAAAGAAGCACAAGATCCGTGGTCTATATGATTATGACCGAGATATGGATACCATAGAACCTGAAGTGACATATAAAAGTGATGATGGTAGGTATGTCTATGAAAAAGATACCAACTCCATAGCAATCTATAGCCCTCTAAAGAAAGATATGCTCATGACCAGAATCTTCTGCTATGGGCCGGTTCTGGACTTTTCTAGAGATGAGAAGAGAAGTTCTGGTGGATGGGGCGGTGCTGGTGCAGCATATGTACCATACAATTATTACTATAATCCTTATGGAAACTCTGTCTACTGCTATCCCAACCAGCAATATGATCCCCATATCTATAATACGATCCTGCAAAATATGGCACAAGATTCTCCTAAAGAAGAAGAGACGGTTCATGTAACTCATCTGGTCCCTACTATTAAGATCTCTATAGTCAGCGAAGAGCTATGGAAGAATCTGAAAGCGAATCATAGCACTTTAAATTTCGATAGACTGAGTCCTAACCAATACTTCTATGTGGTTAATCCAAACCTACACTCTTTAGATCATGTAGAAGTAATTGGTCATGATGAAACTATCTTTGGGATGACTATTGATGGATTCTTTAGATATATTATCGATAATATCGACGATCCCTTAATTAGTCCTAGACAGCGAGACATTATTCACTCTATGATTGAAGCAAAGAGAGACTGCAATTATCGTGTCTGCTTCAATCTCTATCTTAGAAACGGGGGATAATCCATGACTGGAGAAGATATCACAATCATGATATTCACTACCTTATTTGGAGGTATAGCAGTAATTGCAATTATTGCTAATATTCTTAGTGCTATTAAGAAAGGAAGAAAACGAAAAGAACAACTTACTCAAGCTGCTAAAGACGATAATTACTATGAGATTGCCTGTAATGGTGTGTATGATGTAAGTCTGCTATTTACTATTATAGGCAATGCCATGTATTGTAAAAATGAGAAAATTGCATATATTAATGAAGATGAAAATGTAGGCGATTTCTTTACAATTATCTTAAAGCATAGTGCTTATCAAAGATGTATAATCGATAAACAAAAGATATTCATCAAAGTTAATGAAATTAATAGCATCGATATATCCAAACCAGATTCCAATATTAAAGCATTTGCAGTAAGATTCATTATGTGTAAAAACATAATGCTTACTGCTATAGCCAATAATGAGAAGTACGATAACTGCATCATTCTAGTACCAGATCGAAAAAGAAGTACTCTTGATATTATGACTAAGGTTGATGGAAAGCTTACTCATGAATATAAAATAGAGCACTTAAATAGTACCGAATTGAGTGATTTACCTTTGTACTATATGATGGCATTCGATTCATTTAGAAATGACTTCAAATTTGGAACTATTTCTCTATATAATGGAATCGCTAGTATGTATCCAGATCAATTTTCTCATAAATTCTGTATTATGGCAAATTTTGATCCTGGATACTATAGAATTTACGACTATGACTACTAACCAAGAAAGAGGGCCAGAAATGGCCCTCTTTTTATTTTTGTCAAAATCGTAATTTCGGGGGTTCTCAATTGTATAATATTATCATGAGAATAAGAAATATGTACTTGTTCTCTAAATAAATCGCTGGGTATATCCAGCAGAAAGAAGGATAATTATGAAAATCACCATCAATATGAATAACGCCGAGACCAATGCCATCGAGAAAATTACAAATAAGTATGCTCCGGTGGAGAGCGACTACATCAAGATCGAGAACGCCACCGAGAACTACAAGTTCGGCAACAGCGAGATCAAGCGCACCGCCGAAGGCACCGACATCAATGTCGAGCTCAAGGGTGACTTCGTTATCGAGGTCATCAAGTTCATCGACGACATCGCCGCCCCTATCATCAATGCCGCCAAGTCTCTGAAGTTCCTGTTCGAGGGAGCCAAGGAGCGGTTCAGCAAGTGGGCTGAGGACGAGGAAGATGTTTGGCAGAAGATTGCCAAGCATCTGGCTGAGACCAATCCTGGTGAGTCCAAGATCATCGGCCTGATCAAGCATTACGACTGGGTGCAAATCAATGAGCGCACCAAGAAGCTGGACACCGTTTGGAGTCACTATCCTGTGGCTTCTGAAGAGGATCTGGCAAACTGCATCAAGGAGGCCGGTGAGAACGAAATTCGCTTCGTCAAGGTTGGCCATGGTGATTGGCACCTGGAGAGCAGCATCTCCCAGGTAACACGCTGGGTTTATGACCTCTATGGCAGCTATGAAGGCAAGCACGTTGCCGAGTAATCCATATGGGGCTAGGGAGAGATCCCTAGCCCTATAATTATTCTTATATTTTTTAGGAGGTCTAATCATGGTATCATATCAGGAATTATATAAAAAGGTAATCGATATGTATGCGGTAGATAATATGACCACTACAGCTATTGCAATGGCATTGGACATTGATCGAGAAGACGTTCTCGATATCATTCAAAAGGATTATGGAGAAGAGCAGGTAGGATAGTCTCCTACCTGCTCCTATTAATTATTTAATTTATTTTTTAATTATAACTAAAGATGAAACACCTTAATAACTTGATATGCAAAGAAGGTGAAGGCACAGTATGACATTTCAGCAGTACATTGATAATCCTCTAGGCAAAAGGAATGCAGTGTTCTCTCAGAGGGATGTGTTCAAGCAGCTATATACGCAGAAGTTTGATGCTATACTGCTGCGAGAAGCTGGAAAAATCAAGTATACTCTTTACTGGGATAAGAGTAAGGATCAGTTCTATGCTCATGTCAAGATCCCTTCTGAGGTAGTTCCGCGATTTTACTACGACGTAGTTATCAAGTTCACTACAGCTGATAATGGTTTAAGAGTAGGTAATACTCTTAATGACTATGATGTGCAGTTCTTTAGCAATGACCCAGCATTTGTTTTTACCTATGAGAGAGTCTTTCATAAGCTAGGGATGTTTGTAGAGGAATGTAAACCTAGGGCCTCTAAGCTAGCTCTTAGAAAAGATCCTAAGGAGACTAACCCCTATGAAGTTCCCGGCTATGTGAAGTCTATCTACTTTGCCTATCTCTTTCTTAAGAGAAATAACCTCTTCTCTAAAGCTCTATATCGACAGCTTGGAGTTAGTTTCAATGCTCGGAAATTAAACTCTGAGATTGAAGATACTGACAAGAAGATTGCCGATAGACAGCTCAAGGGAGAAGAAGAGGCTAAGAAGAAAGCAAAAGAAAAGAAGACTACCCTTAATCGTCAGATCTCTGATGCTAAAGCACGACAAGGCATCTTGAATGGACAGCATCGGGCTCAAGACGTACCTCAGTCTAGTAGGATTAAAGTCACTGGCACGACCAAAACAGTGAAGCCTATTGGAAGAGTGAAAACAACTAAGCTGACTAAAGCTACCAAGAAATAAGGAATTCTATGACTACATATTATAGCATTGACATCAGATTGGAGGTTGTTTACCATGGCCAACCAAAAGAAACCCAAGCAATTCTATGAACCGTTTCAGACTGTTGATGTAGGTCCTAGACCTCATGTAGATAGTTGGGAACCACAACCGGAGGACATTGTCTTTCATACTACGAAAGATGCGATCCTGATTGATGTATCATCATTCTATCACTTACCGGAATCTAGTCCTGATCTGGACACATTCAATTTAAGCTCCAAGAGAGCTTATAATGGCGAAACGGTAAAGAACCATGTGGCTCATTATCTCAACTATTTCGAGAAGTTCTATGACTATGATCATGAGCTTCTTGCAATCTATGCGTCGATTAAATATCTAATCGACTTCGAACCATCTTATGGTAAAGATGCACTGTTCTATGATATCAGTCGCTACTTTATCAATAGATTCTCTCCAATCTTTATCAAACTGAATCGAATGAATGAAGACAACTATTGTCTTCATTTGACTTATCGGAATAAGAAGAACCCTGTTCTACAGTATAGAGACCGCCATGCCAAGCTTCTGATGTTGATCTCTGTATTGATGGGTATGATTATCATTCCGGTATGTCACTTCATGAAAGTGAGAAAGATACGTAAGCCGAATGAGTTCTTGATTGAGATTTTCGATCGACTCTTATTGATCGATCCCAATATAGATATCTACTCTAAGCTTATGGAGACAGCTAGTTCTTCTGTCCATCAGTCTGAGCAGAAGAATCAAGACATTTTCAATAAACAGGATATTCGAGGACTGAGTTCTACAATTCATTCTCAGAACTCAGTAGTCAATATCTTGATCAATATCATACCGAAGTATCGGTATTCAGAAAATATCATCAATCTGAACTTTAGAAGTATACTCAATAATACTGGGTGGAATACTAGCAGACGCCCCACATGGGTGAAAGCCCATGCGAAAAACCCTTCTAATTGCTGGAAGTGGCTGAAATCTCTTGCACTACAACAGGGTATTCATCTCTATGACTGTAATGGAGTGGATGCGGATGTGAAGGTTCTAAAAAGTCAAGAGCTGATCTACCAGATCATAGGCCTAATCAGCAGCGAATGATGATGGCAGCCCGGAGGTGGAGGGCAAGAGAAGCCACCTATATCTTTCAACGTATAACCGGGTATGGTGGAATCGGGAGACATTCCGCCTTTAGGTGGCGGTGCTTTATAGCGTGTGGGTTCGAATCCCACTACCCGGACCAGCTTTAATAGGAAAGATATAGAGTATCGTAGCTTCTCGATATAGATAACCCCGGACAGCAGAAATTAACGTTCAACGACTAGTCGCTACATGGCCATTTGAAAGATAATGGGTTGAGTTAGCATATGACGTAGGGAGCGAAGTCCTAGCTCTCGAAACGGAGGGCATCTCAAGGCTAGTAAACGGATGAGAGTACAAGATGAAGATATAGTCTCGACTTACAGGTAATTCCTGTAGCAGCATGAGAAAGGTAAACATGTGCTGGCCGCAAGTAGAAGGCATGCGGTTAAGGCCAATAGATCAAATGCTAGATATTGAGTACGAATTTGCTTTCTTTAGTTTGTCGAGTTCGAATAGAGATGAAGATCTCAACTCTGATCTTGACAAGTATGAGTCTTTTCTTAGAAAGGATGATAGTGCTCTTCTGTTGCAGAACAGAGTAGCCTATCGCTCTTCTATGGATCAAATTGAATTTATCTATGGTCCTTTTGATCCTGAAGAAGTACAGTTCTATTATAAAGCACTCTCAGATGGTGATTATCTGCCAATGAATTCTTATCAGAAGGACTTGGTCTTCAATCTATTCTATAAATTCTTTGGAGATCCCAAGACTCTGAATTCGATTGACTCTACAGACTATGTAAAGTTGATCATTGCAGCTAAGAGAATCCTAGAGGATGCTGGTATGATTCTACTACCTCATATCATCTCTTCTAAAGTGGTTCACTTGGCTACGAGAAAGAATATCAATAAGAAAGACATGATGAAACTTGAAGCTAGTGAGGTTTATCAGCAGGTTAGACAGAAGTATCGTAGCGAGAAGATCGAGAAGCATATCTGGGCTCTGATTGCTACTACTATGACTTCTGACTTCCAGGCTATTGAACCTGAATTTCCTGAGATCAATGGCAAGAAAATCCAGATTATTCCGGATTTGATTCTCGAGGAGATTCCTCAGTATGTCAATCTTATTTAATATAAAGAGGGAGCTTCGGCTCCCTCTTTTATTTTTTATTGACAACTGCATATTATAGTAATGAATAAATGATGTATAATCATCACATATTGAAAGGAGATTACACTATGAATTTCGTAGAGATTAAAGTCCCTGAAGACTATGCTAAGCGTATTATGGTAGGCGAGCTTAATAGCTATGCCTATAATGAAGACAACCAAGTTCTTGTCTATTTGAAGGAATTCAAATATGGCAGAGGAGAACAGATCGAGGCAGGAGTAGAGATGTATCCTATGCCTAAGGAGAATCCTCTCGCTGCTCATTTTACCGTAAAGAATTCTACAATTCCTGGATTCAGAATGCTGGATGTAGATGCTATGGCTATCTGTGATATGAATGGTGTCATGATTCGACTCATGCAATTCTGTGCAAGCACTACATGTCTGAAGACCAATGCTCCTCTGTTTGATCAGAACCAGATTCCTACACAAGAGGAGACTGATTGGGATGCTGAGCAATCCTATCCATATGGACCTGGTATGAAACCTGAACCTGGAGACATCATTATTCCTATTCCAAATGAGCCTCTTAATTTCGAAGATCCTTCCAAATTCGATAAGGAGTAAACAATGCAGTTTGATGATGTAAGAGTCAATGAGAATTACATTTATGACAAAGACAATACTCTAAACCAGCTTGAGTGTGGAGTAAATGTAGTTCAAGTAATTCGAATCAATAGGGGCTACTTTGGATTCAATCGATATATCAAAGTAGTCCCAATGAATATGCAAGGAGAGCCTATGCCAAATCAGGCTTTCCAAACATCAGAGGAGTTGTTATCGCCAATGGGCCAAGAGAATATTATAGTCAGATATCCAACCGATCTACCTGCCTTCTCTGTATTTGATACGCAGATTGTAGCTAAGGTAGCTCAGTACTCAGCTCTGCATCAGAAAGATTTCGATCTCTCTGATCAGGAGCTGCTATTACTTACAGGAGTACTCAATAAGATCAACTTCTATGCCAGGATCTCAGAGGAGTACCGACCCAATATAGGAGGAGATACAGATGAGAAATAAACGATATACGATGCCTTTCACTCCTACTACTGATATGGAGATTGATAAGGTCATCAATAAGTATGGATTATATATCCATCTTCAAGCGCTCCGGTCTATGCAGCACAAATCTCAAGAGGAAATGTCTACTTTGTCAGGTCTATCTGTCGGTACGATTTCTAGACTTGAAACAGGTGGAAACATTACCGTAAATAATCTAATTCGTTATGCCCATTCTCTTGGATATGAGGTCATACTCAAGAAGATGGAGCAGGAGACTAAGAATGAATAGAGACCAAGAGCTACCACCTGCCTATATAGTCCTAAGAGATTATCTCATGAATAACTTTAGGGCTAAGAAAGCATCTGGTGGAAGAGAGTGCGTGATACGATGTCCCTATTGTGGAGATAGCAAGGACCCCAAGTCGGCTCATCTCTATGTAGGATTCAATCGTAAGACCAATCGAATAGCCTATCACTGTTTCAAGTGTAATACTCAAGGAGATGTAAGTGCTCAGTTCTTTAAGACTATTGGTATTTATGACTCTAATGTCATATCTATGGTCTTAGAGTATAATGCCTCTAATGGCGGTGCAATATTTGCCAATGCCCATAGGGGATATGTCAATCGATTCAGTGCCATCTCTAATGATGTCATTATCCCAATCAAAGATACTCCTGAGTATCAAAAGAAGTTAGCCTATATCAATAAACGTATTGGTGGAAATCTAAACTTCCGAAATATTCAGGACTATAAAATCGTCCTAAATCTATTAGACTTTCTCTCTGTTAATGGAGTGACTACTTACAGTCGTCATATGTCTATTATGGAGCAATTGGCTTTTGGATTTATGGGATTCTTATCGGTAGATTCCTCTCATGTAGCAATGAGACGATTGGTACCAGAGGACAAGGTTCATAAGTCTATCTCTAAGCGATATACGAACTATACAGTCCATGAAGATGGAGCTCCATTCTATTGTATTAGAGAATGGGTTGATGAGTCTAGGCCCAATATAGTCTGTATTGCAGAGGGAGGATTTGATATCCTGAGTTTGCACTATAACTTCTTGTGTGCCTTTCCAAATAAGGTCATGTTTGCCACTTGTGGTAAGGGAGTAGATCCAATTATAAGATATTTGATGTATAAGAAAGGTATGTCCTTCTTCAATACTACTTTTCATATCTTTATCGATAATGATATCTCTCCCTTAGATCTCTATAACTACAAGAAGACTCTCATGCAGTTTGGAGTACCATATCACATTCATAGAAACATCTATGAAGGGGAGAAAGATTACGGTGTTCCAAAAGACCGTATTCGTGATTACCTGGTTTCCTGAGCATATATTATAATAATGAGATGGAGCAATCCATCAATTTAAAGGAGGAATCAAAATGTCTAACGAAGAAAAGAATGCCGTTGTAGAAGAAGTGCTGTCTCAGGTCATGACTAATGTCATCTCTGGTATCTTCCCCAGCGACGAGGTGTCTGAGGATGACTATGGTCTGTGGATGTGCCGCTGCGCTGGTGAGGTCCTGGAAGACATCTTCATGGAGAATGAGAACATGACTGCTGAGGATGCTCTCAGCATCTCCATGAAGCTGTCCGAGCTGCTGGGCTATGAGCCGGGCAAGGGTCTGACTAAGTCTCTGTTCCCCGAGGTTGATCCCACCTCTAAGGACAACACCAATGTTTTCGCCACCAACGTGACTGTTGGCGAGAAGACCATCTAAGCAAATAAAGGAGAGACTTCGGTCTCTCCTTTATTTTTTGTGTAAAAAGCCCTTCTTGCAACACCGTATTAATTTAAAACAAATTAAGGAGGGCAATCTGAAATGATGCAATATACGATAGAGCTTGCTCTCGATAATATGAAATACTCGGTAGATAATTTGACTGACCGAGAGAGATATACTAACTCCAAGGGACGTATTGTCCCTAGTGTAACAGAGATCATTCATAAGATGAACCATAGTGATACTCTTATGAGATGGTCTAACTCCATTGGCCTCAAAGGAGTTCGTTATGGAGACTATATGATGCAGGCTTCTACTGCAGGTACAGCTGCTCATGCTGCCATAGAGAAATTCATTAAAGAGAAAGAGAAGACTGAGAGCAATATCCCCTTTCTTGGATTTCTCATGTGGTACAATAATCTCATCAATAGTGGTTGTACAGTAGAAATTCTTGGATCTGAGCTATCCGTAACGACTCTCTGGTTTGGTGGTACTTGTGACCTATTGATTCGAATCAATGGAAAAGTCTATATCGTAGACTTCAAGACCTCAAATCATATATCTGCTAATTACTTTATCCAACTTGGAGGATATAAATATCTCATTGAACGAGAGCTCAATATTATGATCGATGGAGGGTTCATTGTCCTTCAATTGAATAAAGAAGAGCCTGGTTATGATGAGTATATTCTCTTAGCAGATGATAGAGCTCATAGCTACTTCATCGAGAACTGTGTGGTTACATTTCTGTCATTAGCCTATGGCTACTACCATGTGACAGAGTGTATAAACCAGTTCAATACCATCTTTGACACTAAAGGAGGATATGTATGACTCGCTTTAGTGATCTATTGAATAGGACTATGAACTGTGCAGGTATCAAACAGGAAGACTTTGATATCATGCTCAGAAACAATAAAGTCCTTACTGATGAGATAATCTTTGCTATTACTCGTTTCATAGATTCTCAGAAGAATACCAATATCTTCTTTACCAAGAAGATTGGAGACACTGAGATTCGAGTACGTTTCTTTGACATAGCAGTGGACTATGTCATTTATAATTCCAAACAACAGATTTCTGCTGTTGTTTCTCTTAATCTCAATACTCTGACTCTTATCGTAGAGTATCCCTTGATTAAAGAGAAGTATACAATACAGAATGATTTGCTTGACTTTGAAAGGGAGAAGAGAAATAAGCTCTCTATCCTGAGAATGCAAGTTTTGAATGAGCTGTTAACACGCTATTACTCGATTATTCTGTACAATCTGTATAGAGTAAAGAGGAGGTAAATCAATGTGGAAAAACCTTCTTACAAAGCTCAAGATTGAAAGAGCAAATAAAAAGACTATGAGAGAGCTGCGGGCTAATCTTTGTAATCCAAAGAAGCCTTTTACAGCTGCTCATTTACATACATTGTATGTCTATCTTAAAAAGCAAGATGCTCCTCTATTAATATCTCCTGAAGTGAATGATAGATATGTAGAGGTCAGTTTTGAAGAGAACAAGATCGATTGGTTCTCTTTCCGTATTAAGTATTCTGTCCCTAATATGGATATTACTATGAAGATTGCTGTACGAGCTGGTGCACCCCAGATTGGGAGTGATGAATCAGATCGAATCTTCTTGACGATTGAGTCTATCATTGATAATGATAGGCGTAAGTCATACAGACAGATCATTGAACGGAACTTCGAGTTCATCAATGCTATTGACTATAAGAATCTCGATAGTGACATTAAGACTCCTAAAGTAGAGCAGAATGTCCATACTGTCAAGAAAATCTTGGCAAATGCTTTTGAGATCATTATAGATTATCTAATAAAGTGGGTATGAGTCATGAAATCTGGCAAGATTACCAAGACAAACTTCTCTAATGGATTCCTGAATATTATCGACAAAAAGTATACAGGCTTTAATCCTATCAAGAAACTAATTTCAAGAGTCAGATTCAATCTGACTTGTCGTAAGATCTTTAATACCTCTCCATCTTTTGGTCAGCTCTGGAGCTTCTCCGATTTCATTAAACTGGCAGAGAAGATCTTCTTCTATAATAATAAGAGTGGCTCGACACTCTTCTCTTCTGCCTCTTATAAGATCGGAGAAAATGGCTTTGTCATTACTTCAGATATTGACCATGTCAATGTCACTCTTAAGCTCTATTCTGATACTCAGTCTATCATTATGGAGATTAAGAGAACCAATGGAACTAATATGATGACATCATTGAAGTTCAAAGAGAATGATTGGGATGGAACTCCTGATGAAGCTGATATCATTCTCCTAGATAATGTCATCGGTATTATCAATCGGCATATCGTAATGCTACTGCGATACTGCTATGATAGACGTGGATCTTATGATTATGAGAGAACTATCCCCTCTTCAACCAAAAAGTTTTAGTGGGGATATACTATAAAAGTAGATAGGATATTCTATCCTATCTACTTCATTTATTCGAATGGAGGAATATAAAAATGGATGCTCAGAAGTTTAAAGATTCGGTCAATGCTACTAAGGATAATCTGAATAAGAATCAGATGAATGACCAAATCAATCAATGTATCATGGCAATCCAGGATAGTCTCGATGCCAGAAAAGGTGAAGACAATGCCCTGGATATTGTCCGAGAGGAATGTGCTGAGTTCATTCAAGCAGTCAGTAAGATGATTAGATTCGGAGAAGAAGATGATTGGTATCATCTTCTGGAAGAGTATGCCGATGTAATGATTGCTCTTGAAGTGGTCAAGCACATCTATCATATCGATAAATCAGAAATTAACAATGCCTATCTGGTCAAGCTCAAAAGAATGGTAGGCAAGATTCGCGAGAATGGTGGTATCATCAAATGATGATTCTTAATAATGATGACTTATCCCTCTATGGCAGCTTCGAATGCTTTTGGTATAATCACTGCTCTGGTATGGATGGAAATGTAGCACTTGCTATATACAGAGATCAGTATAATGTACCAAATGAGTATATTGAAAGAATCAAAGAAATGCTTATTGCAGAAAGAACATCTGGAGGCAAACGATGGTTCCTTATACCACAATGATCCATATCGCAGACATTCATTTTGGATGCGTAGATCCTATGGCTGAGCTTGAGATTCTCAAGACTCAGTTCCTCACTCCAATCTCTAGAATAGTCTTCGATATACTTGCAATAGATGGAGATCTATTTGACCGTAGATTCTCTGCAAATCATCCTGCTATTACAGCGGCTATTGAGTTTGTCAATCGATGTGCTATGCTCTGTGTTATGAGAGGAGCTACTCTAGTTCTCATTAGTGGAACCGAGTCTCATGATGCAGGACAACTATCACTCTTCTATAATATGAGAGATCTCTTCTCTAATCTTGATATCAGGATTGTAGAGAAGACTCAGTTCATTGAGACCCATAGACTGAAGATTCTCTGTATTCCAGAAGAGTATGGTAAAGGGACTGCCTACTATGAGATGTTTCTCAAGCAGACTTATGATGCTGTCTTCATGCATGGCACTTTAGTAGGTGGAATTCCCGGAGCTACCAAAGAGGATCTTGATGCCAAGAGAGAGCCAATCTTTTCTATTGACTCTTTCTCTGGTTGTAAAGGTCCTATCATCTCTGGTCATGTACATACTGCTATGTGTCTCCAGCAGCACATGTACTATCTATCTTCTCCTATACGATATCGCTTTGGAGAAGAAGCAGAGAAAGGATATGCTATTGTCCTTCTCAATCGAGACTATCGGTATCTATACCAGTTCATGCCAATACAGTCCTATCGATATGATACGATCAATGTCAAGGATCTTAGTATATCAGACCCTAATCAGATCATTCAGTATTTGAATGGTCTGAAAGCAAATGGTGTAGATCATATCAGGCTTAATTGTTCTTCTATGCCAGCATATCAAGTAGCTATTCTATCGAAGTATGTAAGAGAGAACCCCAACTCGAATATCAAACTTCAGAATGCTACTATGGCTATGAATCAGAATGGAGAAATTGTAAGCTCAGAGCTAGACAACGAGCAAGTTGAGAAGCTCGATAAGCTTAAGTTTCTTTTAGATGATCGCATTGATGAGATCACTAAATTTGTCATGTATCTAAACTATAATGAAGGAAGCGAATACATGACAGTTGATCGCTTAAAACAACTACTGACTAGTGACAAAATGTGAGAAAATTGGTTCCTAGAACAGACAATTACAGGTCACTAGAACTGACAAAGGAATGACTACATTATGACTGAAACTATGACCACTACACTGCCTGCATATCAATATCATGATCTGCAGTTAACCGATTATCACATTAGCAAGACTATCTTGCAAATGTTTACATTATATATACTAAGCTCCAATAAGTCTATTCGTAGAAGTCATCTTATGAATCTCTCTACATTGCTCAATAGCTATGATCCTAATGGTTATAAGAGCGATCCCGAGAAGGTTGAGATGATAGAGTTTGTCAAACGAGGATTGGATGCTCGTTTGAATTATAATCTTTCAGAACCACAACTCATACTGTTTCATATTAATGGCAGTATTACAGATGATGACGATGTCTCTAATTATAGAGAATTGTCTTCGTCGGATATTCAATGGCTCAATCAGATGGTCTCAGATACGATCAATCAGGCTCATGTATTTCACGAGACTGATAGAATGATTGATATCTGTACCAGGTTTCAATTAGCAGCTCCTGGTGCGGAGAAGGCAAGTCTAGCAAAGGAGTTTGAAGCTGAAGTCAATGATATCCAAAATACTTTCAGACGTTCTAAGAATGAATCTACTGAGGATGAAATCTTTTCTCTTCAACCTGAAATATTTGAAGAACGGATGAGAGAATCTTATAATGAATTAGCTAACCCCTCTAGAAAGTTAGTTCTTGGTAATCAAGCTTTAAATGAATTATTTGGTGGTGGATTAGAAGAAACAAGAGTTTATACAGTGTTAGGGCTTCCCGGAGAGGGTAAAAGCATGATATTGCTCGATATAGCCTTAATGGTTAAGAAGTATAATAAAACCATTAAACCTAAGGACCCAACTAAAAGACCATGTGTAGTAGTTCTAACTATGGAGAATAGAATTACTGAAACTATCTCTCGACTCTTTAATATGTCGATTAAGAATAATCGAAAGATGACTGAGTTCACTGTCGAAGATGTAATGAAGAGGATGAGAGAAGAGGGTAAATTGGTCATCTCTGACGATGATCCTATTGATATCATTATCAAGTTTAAGCCTGCTAAGAGTGTAGATACTTCCTATCTCTATACTCTAGTAGAAGATCTAGAAGATATGGGTCTTGAATGTATCTGTATGATTCAGGACTATATTGGACGTATTAGATCCGCTGAGCGACTTGCCGATACCCGGCTTGAGTATGGTGCTATTGTAGATGAGTTTAAGATCTTTGCAGCACTGAAACAGATTCCAGTAGTAACTGCATCCCAGCTGAACCGCGATGCTTCTAAGCATATTGACGATGGAAGAAAACAGAATAAGACTGATCTAGTGAGAATGCTTGGAAGAAGCAATATCTCAGAGTCTATTCTGATTCTAAATAATACTGATGGTGCATTCGTGCTAGCGCCTGAGAAAGATCAAAATGGAGATCAGTGGATTGGTATTCAGCGTATTAAGAAGAGATTCGATGCGACTGATCAAGACTATTACTATATCCCCTGTTATCCAAACACCTTGACGATTGTAGAAGATATTGGTGGAGTACCTGTGTCTAAGACTACAATGAAGGATGAGAACCAGTCTACTTATGAGACTAATATGATGTCTAAGTATAATACAAATCCGATTCGTAATATCTCTGACTTTGAGAGTGATGAAGTCTTTGTGCCTGGAGCAATTATGGACTTCAATGGAACTCCTGCCAAAGTGTATACCGAATTGGAAGAGGCATTGGTCGCCATGAGTCAGGCTAGTCTCATGCACTATACAGAACTCAAGAGAGCCCATGGTAAAAATAAAGATGGATATACTATGCCATTTATCAAGATACCTTTCTCTCGAGTGACATGAGAAAGAGCAGTGGGATTTCCCACTGCTCTTTTTTTTTTAGGTCCCATGCTCAGTATTGTATTCATTCATCCATTTATACTCAGCATTATAGATCTGAGTAAGTAGAGTGTTCATAGACTCCACTCTAAGCATCAGAAGTGTATCCCTATCAAAGTCCTTTACATCAATTCTGCCATTAAGAAGCATAATGACGTAATAGAGCTCGCCATTTCCATAGACATCTCGACAAAGAAGTTTCGGTTTATAGCGATACTTCAGATACTCTTCTGTAGATAGCTTAACAGTCACTGCTTGTTCTTTGATCTCTCTCATATAATCATTAACTACATTGAGAATGGAGACCTCTGTTCCATTAGAGACAAGATCTTTGTAAGAGAAATTGTCATAATCAACTGTAGTCATCTTACCAGCTTTAATGAAGTCATTTAGAGTATAAGTAGTCTCAGTGCTATATCTACCAGAGTTATTCATAGTCGGCATAATATAACCTCCTCGTAGGTTATAAACCTAGAATCAACGATTTATTAAATGGTTGCCAGTTTAATTCTGGCGAGTAAATTTGCGACTATGGTTTGTACCATAGTTGCATATTATATTTGCGATACTTGGAAAGGAGTATTAGATATGGAAGACAAAGATATTGAGATCAACACTCGACTTATGGAGGAGCTTGGTCTCGAACAAGGAATCCGTAGACGGATCTATGATCACGAAACTGGTGATCTAAGAACTATGAAAGGAAAAGAGATCGTGGCTCCTGGTGCTATTCCTGGAGCTCATGCTCTCGAGTTTGACCCAATCAATAATACTAGAATGATGAACTTCTTCTTCGGTAGCTATATCAATGCTATCGAATCTGAAGGTCTTCTTGAGGGGGACGTAATGTCTTACTCGATCATTCCTAGTAAGCAGCCTGGTAAGATCAAGGCTGTACTTAAGGTGAATCCCTATGATGGAGGTCCTATTAAAGAGATCTCTTCTAAGCCCTACAATAATGAGACCTCTTGTATTGCAGACCTGGTCTGTCGTATCAATGGAGATGATGAAGTCGATATGACTCCTTATGACTATGACAGAAGGAAACCGAATCTTCATCAGATGAAGAGACCGTCACAGAAAAGAGGTAAATAAAATGCTTGCTGATATTCTCTATGCAGCCGGCTTATTAATCGCTGGTATTGCAATTGGTATGATCATTTGCACTTTCATGAATAAGAGGTGAGCATCATGGCAATTATTGGATTTTCTTATAATCTTAAAGGAGAGGTGCGCAAAATGGTAGAAGAAGTAATTAAAGAGCAAAACGATCAGAGTACAAAGTCCGAAGTAGAGACTGCTATTCTCAATGATATTATTGAGAACCATTCTCTGAATGATATTGGAATCGATATCTATACTAGTATTGATTCTGCTGATGGTGAGCGTAAGATTGTTAATTGCTTTTCTCATGTCATTCCTCTTAGCGAGGTTGGTAATGATGCAGAAGTAGTGTCTGCTATCACTAAAGCAGGCAATGGGTATTTCCCTACTGATTTTGACATGGCCGGATTAGAGAGTATTAAAAATATTGCTGAGAATCTGGCAGGAATGTATGTCCACCTTGGCTTTACAGTCGAGAAGGTTATCATTGATTTCATAAACAATGATGAGGAGGATTCTTCTGATAATGGAGATATCTGCGAAGAGTAATATCATCCAGTTTCCTATCAATAGTGCCGATAATCAAATCAAGGTTGAGAAATTGGCCGATAAAATCTCTTATCGGCACAACTATCGGCTCATTTTAGAGACTGATGGAAACTTCAGTCTCTCCATCGATATTCCTATTAAATCTATCTGTCAAGTCTCTGATACTGCCCATTATGTAGCAACGAGACTATTGCCTGATGGATTCCTCGAGGATCGATTGGAAGATCTGGCACAATCCTACATCAAACTGTATGGCAATATGGGTATCCATACTAAGTCATACAAATGGGCAGAAATCGAGTAAGGAAGCGAAACCTATGACACTAACCGATGAACAAGAGAAGGTAGTACAGGCAGCTGTGCACTTCTATAAGAATACTTCTGAACAAGTATTTCAGTTTACCGGTCCTCCTGGGACAGGTAAGTCTGTTGTACTCTCAGAGATCTTACGAAGACTTAATCTACCTTTGACTGAAGTAGCTCCTATGGCATTCACTGGAGCAGCGGCTATTGTCATGAGACTTAAGGGCCTCATAAATGCTAAGACTATACACTCTTGGCTTTATGAGGCCATCGAGTCTCCTCTACTAGATGACAATGGCCAGATTATTATGGATAATTATCTTAATCGGCCTATTATGACTCTTCGGTTTGTACCGAAGGATCTCACTGGCATCCGTCTTATTATTTTTGATGAGGGATGGACAGTTCCAATGCATATGCGAAAGCATATCATGGAAATAGGCGCTAAGGTCATTGTTGCTGGAGATCCAGATCAGCTACCTCCTGTAGCAGATGAGCCTGCATTCTTTACATCTGGTAAGATCTATCATTTGACCCAGATTATGAGACAGGCGGCTGGTTCTCCTATCGTCTATTTAGCTAATAGAGCTATCAAAGGACTACCAATTCATACTGGACTCTATGGAGGAGTTCTAGTAATCTGTCAGGATGAATTAACGGATGCAATGCTACAAGCATCTCCTGTAGTTCTCTGTGGTAAGAATGTCACAAGAGATCATTATAATGCATATATCCGAAAGAATATCATGCATTGTGAGGGAACTCTTCCTCATATGGGAGAGAAGCTTATCTGTCGACAGAATAATTGGGCTATTGAAAGAGATGGTATCAGTCTGACTAATGGTCTGACTGGTATTGTCACTTCCAATCCAGATGTCTCTAGCTATAATGGAAGATCTTTCAGGTTCAACTTTGTACCAGACGTAGCTCCCAATATAGTCTTTCCAGATATTCTAGCTGACTATAAGTATATCAATGCCGAGAAGAAAGTCCGAGATGATATCAAACAAAATGGATATCATAAAGATAATCTCTTTGAGTATGGATATACCCAGACAGTACATCTAGCTCAGGGTTCTCAGTGGACCCATGGTATTTATCTGGAGGAGTATATTCGTCCTGAGATTAACAACCATCTAAACTATACAGCTATTACTAGATTTTCTCATATGGGGATCTATGTAAAGCCAAAAAGGAGGTTTGCTGTTTATTATGGAAATTACGGCACCTGATGGTAAGACATATAACCAACCATTTAGAATGGTTACAGTTCCGACAGATGTAACGGAACTGACTAGAACAACTGAAGAGAAGCTCTATGTCGTGCTCTACTACAATATTGAGTATGAAGAGTACAAGTTCGCTAAGTTCTATGGTCGTTACAATACCTATTTTGGTATTAGAGATATCTTGGAGGCAGAGAGTGTAGATCTCCATGCTTCTGAAGTTCTTGTAGAGACTGTAGGTATAAATCCCAAGACTAATAAGGCCCGTAGATATTTGATCCATCCTGAGGAAGCATCTGATTTGATGGACTTCTGTCATCAGATGGAGCCTTACTTTGGAGATAATGCTTATAGTGTAGATCAGTATGATACTGGTTATACCATTAAGGAAGTCTCTGATTATATGGATCAACACCCCGAGCCTAATGAGGTTGATTACCGCAGAGTCAATGAGATGCTTAATGGCAGACATCAGACAGATCTAAAGACCGATGATGTAGAAGAGGCTACTGCTTCTGCTCTTGGTATCAATAAAGACTTTCTGAAGAATGCTATGGGAGCGGCTCCTGTCTTTATGACTGAAGATCAGCAAAAAGAAAATGGCAAACAGTTCTTCACTCCTGCCAATATGGGTGACGTGCAGAGTAAGGAGATATAAGCACTTAAACACATATTATAATAGTGGTAAATAATACTACTTTATATATGAAAGGGAGTTTGAAAACATGCTTGAAAGCTATAAAGACATTATGAGTATTGAAGACCTGTGTGAATGTCTTGACATTGGTCGAAACAGTGCTTATGAGCTCTTGAATGACGGCCTGGTTAAAGCATTCCGGGTTGGCAATCGGTGGAAGATTCCCAAGTCTTCTGTCATTGAGTTCATCAACACTGCTCATCTGAAGAGACCTTTCACCAGTGTCAAATCTGAGAAGGGAGACGTGACAGATGAGCAATAATAACAACCGCAATCGCAATAAGAATAAGAACAAGCAACCCCAGAAGTATACTGGAAAGAATATCGATTACATGGGTGATCCTGGAAGAATGGAACGTCATGCAGTCGATGTATTTCGTGACATGAGCCGTGGCAAGTATAACATTAATAATCTCGTAGAATTCGAGAATCGAGACTTCGTCTATGCAGCTATCAAAGCAGCAGAGAAGAACTATCGGAGACATGATATTCTGCGAGTGGCATTGAGTTATACCTATGGAATGTCCAATGATCCTGATGTGGTAGGATTGATGAATAACGAGCAGACCTGTTGTAATGGTTGGCAGTATATCATCAACTCCATGTATGCCTTTATGAATACCAAGGATTATGGAGCACTCATGGGAATGGCCCAACAGCTCTCGAGCAACAGAAATTTGAGGCTCTAACAAAACAGTAAGAGCCAGGTAAAGGGATACAGACTGGTTCTGTATCCCTTTATTTTTTTAGTAAAGGAGGTAAGACTCTTGGCTGCTGTAACACCTCCCACTCTAGAGCAAGTAGTTGCTATGAGAGAGTCCATCAAGAATAGCGAGACATTTCGAGTTGTCTGTGACTCTGGTTCTATGATACTCGATTCCACTCAAACATTCTTGATTTGGGATGATCAAAACCAAATGATTCATGCAATCGCGCAAACTCCGGGATATGAAAAAGTATCCTATAAATTGCCCTATCGAATTATGCATATTCCCTATAACCAGATAGAGGCAATTTATGCCAATATCAAGTAAAGAAGGAGGGAATATGCCTTGACTTCAGAACAAATTAAGCTGGTAAAAGACGTCTGTCTGACAGATGATGGTACTGGCAATCCTAAGGCTGGCGTATTCACGGTATTGTTTAATGACGAAATCAGTTTCCGCAATACCGATGACTTCGTCATTTGGGATGACGCGAACGAGTTGATCCACAAGATTACGATCAACTTTGATGGTCCCGTCTCTGGTGCTGCTTGGCCTTACAAGATAAGCACTGGATTCTTCGGGAATATCCAATTCCTGGAGGGTTTGTACAATATGAGTAACTTCGAGAAAGTAGTCGATGAGATGTTCCTCAATAAAGGCCTCATCGACCAGGATAAGAAGGACATGATCATGAAGTGGGCTGCGAATATTCGTAATCATGCCATGGTTCCTCAGCATCCTGGTCCGTACTATCCTACGGTACCTCAGATTCCTCCCTGTCCGCCTAGACCTGAGTGTCGTCCCGATGGTATCTTCCATGGGGCTCCCATTGATCAGCGGACTAAGAAGAATCTGATCTTCAAGATTGTGGATGCTCTGATTGCAGCTAGCACTGATTTCGAGTTCAAGAAGATTCGTCCTATGACCTATGAAGTCTTGACCTATGATCTTAAGCTTTTTGCAAATCAGATCAAAGCCTTTATCGAAGGAATGGGTAAAGACCTATTCTATGCATCCTATACTGACAATGACACTGCTGCTATCTATAACCCGAAAAAGCAGGAGTCTATTGACAATTTCGTACAGAATGCCATTGAGCTGGTGCTGCCTCAGAAGAAGGGAGTTACCAAGAATACTATTCTGTATATCGAAGCCTATGGCGTAAGAGTACGCTATGACTTCATGGTCGACTATGAAAATGATGATGCTGCAGATGAGGAGTGGAAGACCAATACCACTGAGTCTGTAGTAAACTTCGTTGAGTCGATTAATAATCCGGCTATTGATTCTGTGGTGATCAATGATGACTACAGCTTTAGTGCGGTTATTAATACCACCGACGGTCTCGATATTGGCCTGACTGAGTTCCTTGCCAGCCTGCCTGATACGAGCAAAGTTACTTACTCGGCCAATGGCGTAAGCTATGTCTTGACCGTTGGAGATGAGTCTACTTACGACACATTTAAGAAAGGAGTAATCGATAGTATGCCTACTGAAAATGGTGCTGTTACTGTTGGTAACACCGTGATCACGTCTACTAATGCCGTTGATCTGGTGTACACCATGCAGGTTAAGTATTTCAATGAGGCAGAAGCTGTCGCTAAGATTGGCGATCAGTACTACAGTGTGCTGGCCAATGCTCTGGCTGCAGCTACCTCTGGCCAGACGGTTGAGCTGCTGAAGGATATCGAAGTTTCCAACGACGCTGTCGAAGGTACTTCTGATACTCCTGTGTATGTCATCCCGGATGGCGTAACCTTCAATGGCGGCAATCATACTATGACTGCCAAGTCTGAAGGCTGGGTTTCCAAGGGCGGCAACTATGGTGATAACCACATCCTGGGTGTCACTGCTGGTTCCGCTTCTATCCTGAATCTGAATCTGGTTGGCCATGCTGCCATGAAGTCTGGTATCGTGGTGTGGAAGGGTGCTTCTGCCACTATCAACACTGTCGATATCAAGAATTGTGGTAACTGCGGCATCCAGGCTGCTGGTGGTACTGTGGTTCTGACCAACTATACCTCTAGCGGCAACATCTGGGGCTCCGTCAATGCCGATATGGGCGGCGGTGTTGCTCCCTCTGTCACCTTCAATAGCGGTACGATGTCTGATAAGGTTGAGATCTACACCGAGATCACCGATAAGGAAGTCGTCACCGCTCCTAGCCTGACCAAGGTCCAGGGCTACGGTACTCAGCTGAAGGGCTTCATCTACTACACCAGCAATGCTACTAAGCTTGGCGCCTATGTGATTGGCGATAAGGTCTATGAGACCATCGCTGACATCACTGCCAATGCTGATAATGTGACTATCGCTCTGGCTGATGATACCACTGAGAGCATCACTATCCCCGAGGGTAAGACCTTCACTCTGGACATGGCCGGTCACACTCTGACCAATGCTGCTGATGTCGATACCATTGTCAACAATGGTACTCTGACTATCAATGGTACTGGTACGATCGACAACGTGTCCAACGACAAGGCTCCTATCATCAACAATGGCACTCTGACCCTGCTGAAGGGTACTATTACCCGCAGCGCTGAGGCCGGCGTTGGTGATAAGGATGACGGCGGCAACAGCTACTACACCATTCTGAACCATGGTGATATGACCATTGGTGCTGCTGATGGTGACAATAGCGGTATTGCTGTCACTGCCATGGGCGGTCACTCCAGCCTGATCTCTAATGGTTGGTATGACTCCACCGGCAAGACTGCCGAGAATGATACTTGCACCATGACCATCAATGGTGGTACCTTCACTGGTGGCAAGTACTGCTTCAAGAATGATGAGCTGGGTGAGGTTGCCATCAATGGTGGTACCTACACTGGCTGCGCCGAGAACACTCTGCTGAACTGGCACAAGATGACCATCAATGATGGTTCCTTCACTGCTACCAAGGCTGCTGTTCCTAACGTGCTGAATGGCACTTATCAGCAGGGCGTTGGCCATCTGGAGATCGCTGGCGGTGAGTTCACCACTGCCAATGGTGCTAACGTCGGCATGATCAATGGTTACACCTCTTCCGATATCACCATCACTGGTGGTACCTTCAGTTCCAAGGTTGGCCTGAGCAGCTACATGCCTGAGGGTTATGAGATCGATATCGAATCTGTCCCTGGCAAGTTCGTAGTTGTTAAGAAGTCCTCCTCCGAGACCGTTGATGAGGAAGTCAATTCTTTCATTGATGGGCTCGATGCTGAGGGTGTGACTGTCGAGCCCGTGCCGGATACTCCTAACACCTACACCATCACCACGAATGGTGCTCTGACCATGGATAGCCTGATTGATCAGGTTACCGGTCTGGAGAATGTAACTGGTGTGACTGTATCTGATGGTACTGACACTGCCAGCTACGCTCCCATTGGTGGTGATCTCGCCGCATTCAAGAGCCAGGTTAACGCTATGCTGCCTACTCTGAATGAGGATGAGATAGTCACTCTGACCATGACTGTTAGCGTTGGTTAATTTCTTAATTGACTAACCGCTAATTAGCGTGTGAGGCAGGCATGGCTCTATGAGCTACACAAATATCCCAGGAGAGAAATCTCCTGGGATATTTTATTTTAATATACAGTATACATTATAGTAAGACTTGTGCCGCGGGCGTATGCATAGCCGCGGAGAGGGATTGCGCTGCCGCGACCGGGCTGCCCTGATGGGGCTGCTATATCGGTGTCATTTTTGGCGGCGGGTCTATGCGGCATCGCCGGTGTTTTGTCCGGTTGATTTGCCCTGATCATGCGGCCGAGTCGAGAAGAAGAGACGGGGTGTGCGCACACCCCGTCTCGTTTTTGTATTAAAAAATATGACCTATTAAACGTGATATTAAGCACATATTATTACCAAGTACATGAGGTAAATATATCTTCAGTCATCTAGTCGTTTTCTAGATGCGACTAGATATAAATGTCTGATGTATATGAGTCTTATGTGCAAATTACAAATCTCTAAGGAGGCCTCATCATGTATCAGCAAAACTATCAGCAGCCCTTTTTTGGAAATGGGTTCACTTATGGAGCCCGACCCATGCCCAAGTGCACTCAGCCCGTCACGGTGGAACTGCAGAAGGTTCTGAATCAGCAGAGTAATGAACTGGATATCAGAATCTCCAACACCGACAAGGTAAAGAACTGGTGTACTCATAAGGAGCCCACCACTGGCCGTATGGCTCTGGTGGAGAATTCCGATGGTACCGTTACTTGCCGTGTCTGTGGCGAGACGTTCCATATGGTGGACATGACCCTTGAGCAGGTGAAGGCAGCTTGCGCTACTGTGGTGGATATCCTGCAGACTATCAAGGTTATGTATCTGGATAGTCCTGAGGAGTTCACCAAGGCTTTCTATCAGACCCTGTCTATGATCGCGAAGATTCCGGATCTGTGGGAGCGCGCCAACAAGAACTTCAGTCTGTATGAGAACTATACTGGCAATGTCTTCAACAACAATCCCAGCGTCAACAGCTTCGCCGCTGCCAATGGCATCCTGGGTGGTTTTGGTGTATTCGGCCAGCAGCCCATGGGCGGATATGGATATGGCTATTATGGCAATCCTGCCGCTCCTCAGGGATGGCCGATGCAGGGCCAGGTTCCCATGCAGCAGCCTGTTGCGCCTCAGCAGCCCGTGAATCCTCAGATGATGCAGCAGATGGGACAGATGACCAACCCCGGTGGTCCGTGGGCCAATCCGACCCCCGGCTGGCCTCAGGGTCAGGCCACTATGCCCTATGTTGATCAGAATGGCCAGGTGATGCCCGGTGCGCCTATGGGACCCACCACTATGAATGGTAATCCCATGGCTCCTGGATTCAATCCCCTGGTCAATAACGGAATTCCCGGTGCCGCGATGAGCGCTCCGGCTCCGACTGGTCCGGCGACTCAGCAGACTGCCACTGCCGAGCCCACCCAGACCAAGACCATGACGGTCTGATCTATGGACAATAAAAGAGAGGATGGGCAACCATCCTCTCTTTTATTTTTTGCTCACAATCCAATAAAGGAGGTATCTATCATGCAAGCGGTATCTATCATGCAACTAACCAGACCTCAACAGTATCTGTTGTATGTACTAGAGTATGTCTTCCTATTGGTATTTGGAGGCACTGTCTACTATGGCATTGAAATACTCTATAGAGGATATAGCCATGTCACGATGTTTTTCGTGGGAGGTATGGCCTTTATTCTGATTGGGTTAATCAATGAAATCGTAGACTGGAATATGCTCTTTTGGTGGCAGATGATCATTGGTGATATCTGCGTATTGATTCTCGAATTTGTATTTGGTGTAATTTTCAATATTATTCTCGGATTGAATATATGGGACTATAGCGATCTTCCTTTCAATATTCTTGGCCAGATCTGTCTACCCTTTGCATTACTATGGTTACCAGTAGTAGCCTTTGCTATCGTAGTAGATGACTGGACTAAGTATCTGCTATTCCATGGAAAGAAACCTCACTATAGATTTAAGCCCAGTGATCCTAAAGAATAAAAGAGCCCGATGACTCATTTCGAGTCATCGGGTTTATCTTCGTCATAACTATTACGGAAGTCGTCATTTACAATAATGGAGTAAATAGACTCATTCATCATAGTTAGAGCGTCTTTTACGTTCTTATAGGTCTCTTCGGCAGAGAAATCCTGAGGATCTTTAAACTCAGCAATTGTGAAGGCAGCAAGATCGCCATCTTTATCTTTGATCCCTAGAGCAAATAGTGCTCTTATCGTAGATCCACTAATGAACTGAAATACCTGCTCATCGGCAGAAATCAGTCCATGCTCATAGATATTTCCTACAACAAACTCTCCATCTTTAGAAAGAGACTCTACAATCGTAGAGAATGCATAGAGAGGGATATTTACATGAGTGGTTCCTCTCACGGTATTACTACCACGGATAGTCCACTCATGTACACAACTCATCTTTGCAAATGGATAACCATATGGAGTATGGTTACCATTATGAAACAAATAGATTGCAATACGCTCGCACTTGATCTTACCGATTGCAATCCGAGAAGCGTCTTTAAAAGCAAGAGAGGAATCGATATAGGCCGAGACAATCTTTTTCTTTTTTGGCTTTGGAGACTCGTCCTCCTCGTCTTCCTCTTCGTCATCTTTAGATGATTCTTTCTTGATAAGGGACATGCAAGTGTCAAACATGTCTTGCATCATTTTCTGTTGAGCAGTAGCAGCAGACTGTTGCGACTCGAGCATTTGTTTATTCATGTTATGGTTAGACCGAAGTATAAATGCCATGATACTGATAAAAATAAGTAGGAATACTGCTAGAATGACAACCGTAGGACCATATTGGTTGATCAGACTAGCAGTATTTCCTACTTGATTAATCGTATTGGAGACATTATCAGAAACTTCGGAAGAAGTAGAGCTTAAGGTCGTGACTGCTAAAGCTGCGAAACCCATATGATACTCACTCTCCCTTCACAGAACTTAATCTTATGTTTGAGGGAGAGCTGTGGTGGTTTAGTCAAGTCTCAAGTGACAAAGAAAGCAGTTTATCAAGGGCATAAGATCGATTCTTATACATTCCATCAGAGATCAGAATGATCCCGACAGAACTACCTTCCAAAACCTCTCCAGTCTCATTATCAAAGAATGTAGTCAGATCCTGGAAGTGAGTTAGAATATTGAGATAGCTATTGCCTACATAGACTAAGAACTGGGGACCAGAGCTGAATTCTGTATAGAAGTCAATAGCATCCTGAGTAGATCTATAGCCTCTATTCTTTGCTCTCTCCTCAGTGACATCCTTAAAGGATACAATAGGAATAGCAATAGACTTACAGTCTTTAAACTTATTAGAGACATAAGTATACAGTCTCATACCATGGTAGTCATCTGGTTGGAAATATGGATCATCAATCTCAATTCCAATCCAGAAGATTTTATAGCCATTGGCTTTGGAGATTGTATCTTTAGTATTGAGATCAAGATCAGTAAGAATTTTGTCTCCACCTTCTTTAATCTCAGCAATCAGATCTTTTAAATCTGCGTATTCTTTCATAATCATAGGTGTAATCTCCTTTTGTTGATTATTGGTACGTTTTGAGAATTCTAAAATCCAATTAAAGACACATCCTAATGGGGGCGGGAGGATGTACTTTGTACACGATCGTTGAGATTACAGAATATGATAGAGTGATTACGAATAGAATCAGTCCATTCTTTGATATACATTCAGTGCATGCTACTCATCAGGGAGCTATGAGAGCTCTACATCGTATCAAGAAGGGTTATGATGAGTACAATGTCGAATCTTGGATTATTGACAAAACTCTTGTAATTAGTCATGTTCCTTGGAGGGCACTTACAAAGATTTCGTATAAAATAGAGTTAGTGACTCTTTATGGTACTCATGTTAATGATAAGACCGTCTATCATCTCATGGGTTTTAATGGCTATATGAATGACCAGGATAAGCCATATCGATATGACAATCTAGGTTGGTTTACTTCTCCTTATGTAGCTAGAGGAACTAAAGAGTGGCAGATACTTAAACATATCCTAATATCTAGAGATGATATCTCTGGATATGAAACAAAGTTAGAGATCAAGATCAATAACCCATATGACTGTACTGATCAGAATCCTAGTCTTGTACTACGACCATATCGATTATACAAATAAAAAAGCCAAGAGGTTGGGACCTCTTGGCTTGTATATTTTATCAGTCTTCAGGGGGTGTTTCGTCGTGGATAGGTTGACGGCTAGGTTCATACTCTCCATGTCTACCATGGGGCTCATAACCTTCACCAGCATCCTTAGGCATTGCACGACGCTTATTGAGATAACGGACTTGGAAGTCATACTTGTCATATACTGACTCGATAGTTGACTTGATGCCCATATTCTCAGGTTTCTGCATCAGCTCAGATTCATGAATCTCAATCAGAGCCTGCATGACATCTGCACACATCTTTTGCAGTGTCTTGATAGCTTCATCGTAGCCGATGAGCTTATATTGACAGACGATGTAGTTGTGATCAGAGTTCTCCAAGACAGACATGATATTGTCAAAAGAAGGAGGAGCCTGATCGATTCGCAGGCCAGTCTCACCTGCGAAATCTACATCAGCATGAAACATCCCTTCAAATTCATCGCACAGTTTGTGCACTCTATCGAAACGGGGCCCATAGGCGCCCCAGTGGATAACCTTAGCGTTATGCTCATAAGTTCTGAGAATAGCACCCAGGGTTGTGAAATCCATAAGTACATCTCCCTTACTATAATATCGATTAATAAAATGTTTAGCACTAATAGATAAACTTGTGAAAGGAGAACTGCCATGAAGATCGATGAGAAATTGATTGATATGCTCAATCGAACTGGATTGATTTATTCTGTTCTTTACTATCCTAATCCTAAAACTGCAGTAATCTTCAAGAATCCAGATAATGATAAGGAGAATCCATTCTATACAGTCACTGTTGATGAATGTACACCTCCTATTGTAAAGAGTGCAAATCATATGAAGAATATCATTATTGATAAGCTTCGAGAGTTTGGATTTTTACGAGACTATCATGCGACTGCTATGTCTCTTGGACATGTAGGACTCATCTCTTTTGTAGATGGTCCTACCATTCGATTTGATGTCAAACCTCAGGAGTTTGACCAGCTTACTATACCTATGAATATAGAGTCTGTGCCAAACCTTATCGACAATAAGATCATTAAAGGAATTATTCTCTATCTAATCGATGCTTTCAATGATGATAAGAGATTTAATCTTTTCTGGAATATAGGCATATTAGATAATCCCGATGTGGTGAATATTTATATCGAAGCTGGAACAGTATCTACTAGATATAAAGAATATGCTCCTAGGCAATTCTTTAAGGTATCTTTTACTCAAACTGCTAGAAGATGAACTCCTGATTGCTATACCCTAGATTGGTCTTGGTTCTAAGACCTATATAATTCAAGAGATTTAATAAGAAGAGGCCATTTGGCCTCTTCTTATTTTTTCGTAAACCAATTGATAAAAGATTGCATATTATACTCGTAAGAAAGGAGTGTTGATATGAAATCTACCAAAGATAAAGCATTATTAATGATAGGGATTATCATCTCGATGTTTGTATGTTTTGCTCTTGGAGTTCTTATTGGGACAATTGGAGCAGAGCATTGTGATGATAATCAATCATACTCTGCTAATGAGTTTCTAGATCTGGATATAGCAGATCTAGAAGAAATTGAAGGAAAGGAGATGAGAATCTCAGATGTCTATGTAGAAGAAGTAGTCACTGGGTCTATAGGCATGTTTGTAGAGACAGAAGTGGGTACTGTCTTCTTCAAAGACGATGAGGATGCTCTAAAAGTAAGAGCCGGCGAAACCTTTACTTTCAAAGGTCGACTGTCTATTGACCTAGATGGAGAAACAAGTTTCCATCAATCAGACTACATTATGAGAAAGGGAGATTGAAATGAAAGCTATTAAGAAAATCACAATGGCCGTTTTGTGGGTAATCACTATCGTTATTGTATACTTTTGGGTAACTGAGTATTTGTTCCCGAAGGATACTACTTCCGAGTATGTGGTTACCTCAGCCGATGCTGCTCGTGAGGCATCTGATATGCTTCTGAGTGAAGTATATGATGAGTATACTGCCAACCCCAAGGGATTTGCAATTAACCATGAAGGTGAAAGAATCGCTCTCGATACTTATGAGAGAGCTGATATTATCACTAATGAGGTTCTTTGGGTGTATGTAGACTCTGGGTTCATTGTCTGTGAGGCTACTGCAGAAGATATTGCTGCTCTGGATTCCAACTATGCATACTACATTATTGGAACTATCGAGAGTGCCGATGGCTCTGACATGACCCTGACTAATTGCACCTTTATTCAAGCCTAAGAAAGAGGGAGCTTCGGCTCCCTCTTTTATTTTTAGCTAATTACATATTATAATCTTGATCAAAGGTGATTGATGTAAAAACACTAAATTACCAATGGCAAGGAGTGATTATGTTTGGCTAAAGACACGAAAAAGAAACAGGCTCAACAAGAGCCAGACTATAAGGACAATATTGCAAATTATATCGATGAGTTCCGAAAGTATAAGACTTTCTCTGAGGCAGTCAGACATCTTCCTGGTATGTATATCGGTGCTACTGGGAATATTGGATGGAAGGCATGCATTCGAGAGATCTTCCAGAACTCCATCGATGAAATGATCAAGAAAGAATCACCTTGCAATGAAGTCACTCTCTGTTTTAATGAGAGTGATCAATCTGCCTCTGTGCAGGATAATGGCCGTGGTATACCGCATGGTCATATTATTGACATCTATACATCTGCTCATATGAGTACTAACTTCGAAGAGACAAAGAAACCCTTCGAGTATTCTTCTGGTACTCATGGTGTGGGTGGTGGTGTTGCTATGGCACTCTCCGAAGAGATGGAGATTGACTCTACTATCTTTGGAAAGTGTCATCAAGTCAGGTTCCATAGAGGAGAACCCTGGAAGGCAGGAGAGAAAGAAATCAAAGCAAGTCCTGACTTTCCTCAGGGGACTTATATCTATCTGAAACCTGATGTAGACATCATCGGTCAGACTAATCTGACGGTTGATGAGATCTTCAGTTCTCTCGTGATGAAGATCTTTCCTTTGATTCCTATTGGATATAAGATCAACTTCTTTGGCCAGAGATATGATGGCTCTAAACTGGAGCAGCATCTGGTCAATACCGATGGCATCAAAGGAACCCTTGCTCGTAAGGTTACCAAACCTCTCATCTCTCCAATTGAGTTCGAGCAAGATACTGGCACTATGAGAGTCCATGCTGTCTTTACCTATGATCCTACAGATATGAATGATAAAGAAGACATCGACTCCTATGCAAACTATACTCCATGTGATGGAGCTCATGTCCAGGGATTCTTGGAAGGTCTTACAAGCTATTTCATGGCTTATATGAATAAGATCTATCTCAAGAATGCAAAGATTACTGTCAATAGTACAGATATCAAAACTGGACTTAAGGCAGTCATTGATGCAGACCATCTTCATCCGACCTTCGAGGGACAAGGTAAGGTTGCTATCAATAACCAAGATCTTCGTAAGTTCGTCTCAGACTTAACCAAGAAGGCTATTGATGGATGGGCTAAGGTTAATCCTAATGAGCTCAATAAGCTCGGTAAGTATTTCAAAGATATTGCAGAGATTAGAGCTAAGCTGGAGACTGGTAAGACCAAGTTGTCCAATAACTATAGCAAGTCTATCATCTCTGGTGACCCTGCTAAGTACGTTAAGCCTACTGGAACTAAGCATCTAGAACTCTTCATTGTAGAGGGCGATTCGGCCTTAGGATCTGCTAAATCTTGTAGAGATAGTAAATCACAAAGCCTATACCCTATACGTGGAAAACTAATAAACACTTTTGGAAAGTCCAAAGCAGAAGTGTTTAAAAATGAGGAGATAGCATCAATTACTAAGATCATTACTGGTCTAGATCATTATGATCCTAACTTTGATGCAAATAAATCGAGATATGATAAGATTATCTTCATGGCTGACGGAGACCCTGATGGATCGCACATAAAGACGCTATTATTGAGATTCTTTTTGATGTATTTCCCCGACTTCATCAAGAAGGGTAAAGTATATGCTGCGGTTCCTCCTCTCTTTGGTTTGAAGAAAGGTGGAAAGGTCATCAAGTATTTCACTACTAATGCTGAAGTGGCTAAGTATGTGCAGAATCAATTTGGTAAGATTCATGTCATTGAAGACAAGACTACCAAAAAGAAGCTGTCTAATAATGATATTATTAGGCTCTTCGCAATCAATATGGACTATACTGAAATTATCGACAGAGATGCTGCTGTGTGTGGTGTGCATCCTAAGCTATTAGAGGATATTCTGATTCAGATTGCTGATGATATTGAATTCTCCTCTAGAACGAATGAGTACTTTGCAATGGCAAAGGCTCGTTTTTCAGTGACTGCTATCGATAAAGCTACCTTGACTGGTTTTATCAATGAAGGGATTCAGTTTGATCTAAAGAACTTCAAGATTGAAGCTCTGAAGAAGAGAATTGAATCTAAGTATCGCTTTATGCATGTCTCTGTTGTTAATGGGCATATTGTCTTTGAAGGACTTGCCTATGATAAGCAGCAGAGAATCATCATTGGCGAGCAGTTTATCAGAAACTGCTATGATGCTATCAAGTTGATTGCCAAGAATGACCGTGCCTACTTTAGAGTAGATGGTAAGGTCATCTCCTTGTATGAGCTGATGAGTATGGCCAATGCTATGATGCCTAATCTGAAGCGCTATAAGGGACTTGGTGAACAGAATCCCTCTGAGTTGAAAGAGTCTACTATGGGTATTGAGAATCGTACTCTGATTCAATATACTATGGACTCTGCTAAAGAAGAGATTGAGATGATTCGCATTATTGATGAGGATCGTGGAAGTCTTCTGAGAGGTATTACAATCACAAAACAAGATATCGAGTAAAAAGCAACAATAGAGCTGACTTAGAAATAAGTCAGCTCTATTCCTATTTATTTCTTATAGGAGTGATAATAGAATGAAAATCAATTTCGTAACCAAGACTTTGAATAACGGGCTCTATACTGTAGACTTTGATAGTAATGAGAGTCCTAAGTTCTATAGCGACTGCTCCCATGGTGGAGTATTCTATCTCTTTGATATGTTGATGTATGCCCGGACTTTCTCTGAGGCTATTGTCAGTGATGTCGAAGATAGTGATATTGACATGGAGCTTGTCAATATGTATTTTGCTTCTATGACTCTCACTATTACCGATGAGGAGCATAATGAGAGCCTGAGACTGGAGGAGAAGGGTGATCAAGGCATGATCATCACTCTCAATAATGGGATGCCTATGAGAATCCATCACTCTGGTCTCTTATATGACCAGGTTGGATCTGCCAATTTCCATGTTGGTATCTTCATTAATATGAAGACTCCCAATATTGCAAAGTATCTGAAGATGGGCTTTGCTGGAGTCTCTATAGCTGAGAGACGTAGATGTGTCTCTCAGTATGTGCTCAATCAACTCAGTGATGAGTTTGATGTCAAGCATAACCTGACTATGATGGATATCGTAAGACGATATGGACCTCATCTGGGTAGCTTCTTTGCTATGGCTATGTTGACAGATGTGCTGATGGTCAATTCCAAGATCCATGAAGATCCTTGCAGAGATCCTCAGCCTGATACAATTGAGTTTGTGGAGGATCAAGTGAATGATTTCATTACTCGCTTCAATCCTCCTCATGCTATCTTTGTGATCAATATGATCTATGACAAAGACTTTGAAGAATTGGTATTCTACGAAGAGCCCAATCGGCATGGCGTAGATACTATGAAAGATTTCTTCAATAAACTTCTTGAGAGTCTCGATAAGGCCATTGAGAGTAAGACCGATGATGGTTCTTTTATTGAGTCTGATACATATGAAGATGTCGATGACGATGATTTACCTGCTAGAGGATCAATCGTTGGAGGCATGGCCTTCCGATATAATCCTGATACGGGTAAGTTTGATGAGGCTCAAGACATTGGCAATATGTCTATCGATTATGACGAGGTCAAAGAGCTCCAAGAGGAGTATAAAGACCCCGATAAAGTAATCGATGCTCTGGTAGACAAACTCAGAGGTGAAATGAATCTCAACGATAATATCCTGAGAGGAGTTATCAAAGAGATCGTTGACCATATGAATGAAGATGACAAAAATGATAACGGAGGTAATGAAGAATGAATGTCGGATTTAGTTTGGTGACTGAGACTCCCAATACCATTGCGGATGTCTACTTTGATACTGACAAAACTGAGCCCCAGGTGTTTGCCCTGGGAGTATACAAAGATGAGCTTCCATTCTATAGAGACGCTCTTATCCGGGCTCGTTGCACTCGGAATACATTGGCCTTTGATATGGATCGGCAGAAGTATATTGAACTGCCTAATCCGCTGTTTCTCATGTTCTTTGAGTGCAAGGCTATCGTTCCTGACTATGTCGGGGTAAGTCGTATTGCCGACAAGACCTATAAGACAGTCTTTCTTGACTGTGAGAATAAGTCTCATAAGGGTAAGGTCAAGTCTGGCTATACCAATATCGATGACTTCATCAATAAGTATATTGTCATCGATATGGACAATCGGAAAATCTATAGTCCTTATGACAATCCGTTCAATAAGCAGTATACCGATGATTTCGAGCGGTTCATCGCTACTTATGGCCAGGGTTATACCAATAACTCCAGCTATAAGTTTATCCATCCTGAGACTCAGTCTTATAATGGAACTGAGATGAGCACCGAGGAATTCTGTAAGAGTGATTTCTTCTATGAAGTCTTCTTTGGGATTCTGTGTGAGTCTCAGCTGTTCGAGCATTGTCCTCTGATCTTTGTGTCGGAGACTCTTGGAGATTGGTCCAAGAAGATTCCTACTCGTCAGAATGGGGATAAGACTATTCTGATTAGCGGTATTTAATTTAAGAGGGGACATTTCGTCCCCTCTTATTTTTTATTTTAATAAGCGCTTGTAACACACGAGTAAGAGTATATCACATGTGATATACTACTCTGTATCATCTCTATATTGGAGGAATTTAATTATGGCTTACAACGGTACTCGAAACAACAATTACAACAACAATCGGAAGGGCGGCTTCAACCGCGATCAGGCTCCTCGTAAACCCCGCAAGGAAACTTTCAAGTTCAAACTCATCGATGCATTTACCGTAAACGATCGTCAGAATGGTACCGTTGAGATTGATAAGAACGAAGTTCTGTCCAAGCTGCAGTTCCTGCAGGATCAGGGTGTTTTCAGCATCATGACTACCAACGTTAATATCTCCAATGAGATCCTGCGCGAAGATGGTAAGCGTGGTAACTCCACTGTCGGCTTCATTGAAGGCATTGATACCGCTGCTGGCATTGCCAGTGTCTCTATCTATGGAACCTCTGTGGAGCGCATGAAGCAGCTGACTGCTGGTACCAACTTCCTGCTGGAGCCCAAGGTTCTTGCTTACAATGGCGAGTTCAAGTGCTTCAATGGTTTCAACCTGATTCCTGAGACTTTGTCTTCTTACTAAGAAGATCTAATAGGAGAGAGGCTAAATGCCTCTCTCCTACTTAATTGCATATTATAATAATGAAGAGTGTCAATCACATTCAATTACTATTAGCAAAGGAGTGTAGATTTTGGAAAAGATCATTCCTGTGAATGTCTCCGATCAATTTAAAGGAGATTATACAAGATATGCCATATATATCACGTATAAACGAATATTATCCGATATGAGAGATGGACTTAAGCCAGTACAGAGACGACTGCTTTATACTATGCTCGATATTGGTGCTATCGATCATACAGTCAAATCTGCTACCATTACTGGTGCTAATATGAAGCTACATCCTCATGCGGATGCATACCTGACATTGAAACCTATGACCAACTGGTTTGAGTGTTATCTGCCTCTAGTAACTCCTCAGGGCAACTTTGGTACCTTTGATGGTGATCCTCCTAGTGCAGATCGATATACTGAGGCTAAGCTCAGTAAATTTGCAGTAGAGTATATCATAGGAGACTTAAGAGATACTCCTGAGTCTGTAGACTGGGAGCCCAACTATGACAATACTTGTACTGAACCGAGCTATCTGCCGGCAGCTATTCCTCTGCTATTGATCAATGGTAGTTTCGGTATTGGATTAGGTAAGCGAGTGGACATTCCTTCTCATAATACCAATGAAGTAATCGATGCTATGATTACTCTCATTCATAATCCTAATGCTGAGATTACTTTGATCCCTGATAGCTGTATGCCTTGTGAAATCTTTGATGATGCTAACTGGGAAGAGATCTCTAATACTGGCTATGGATACTTCACTATTAGAGGGATTACTAAGGTGGAGACCTATAGCAATGACAAGTATAAAAATCGTCCTGCTATCATCATTAAGAGTCTTCCTGACATGGTCTATATGAATCAAGTCAAAGAGCAGATCGAGAACTTGGTTGCTAAGAAGAAACTCATTCAGATTGACGAGCTCTATAGCGAGTCTACTCAGTATGATATGAGATTCGTCATTGTCCTGAAGCCTGGTGCTGATACTGAGTATGTCAGAAATGTACTCTATCAGAATACTTCTCTTCAGGTCACTAAGAGAATCAACTTTGAGATGCTTAATAAGTTTACGCCAGTTCGTATGTCTTATAAGCAGTATCTGCTTGCATTTATCGATAATCGTAAGCAGACGAAGTATCGTGTATTTATTAACCGTCTCAGAGTCATTGAGACAAGAATACATGAGAGAGAAGCCTTTATTAAACTTCTGGAGTCTCCCAAGTTCGAAGAGATTATGGATAAGATTCGGAAGTTCAATAAAGACGATAAAGAGCTTATCGAATATCTGATCAAGCAGCTGTCTATTACTGACCTGCAGGCTAAGTATATCATCGACTCTAAGCTCAGAGGAATTACTCGTAACTCTTTGGCTAAGCTCAAGGATGATATGAAGAGACTCTCTGAGATGAGAGATCAATATATGGATCTCATTACCAATGAAGCATCTCTGACTCAGTATATTGTCGATGAGCTGGAGCAGATTAAACAGAAGTATGGATGTGCTCGTAGAAGTAAGATCATTCATAAGCCCAATGCTAAGGATGCTATTCCTAGTGGAGCAATGTATATTGCTATTACTGAGAAAGGCTTCATTAAGAAGGTTCCTGTTGGAACTACCTTGGGTAACTTCAAGAATGATGTAGTCAAGCAAGTCATTGAGATGGACAATGCTGACAATCTGGTTATCTTTGATAGTTCTGGTAAGGTCTATAAGATTCCGATTCATAAGCTGCCTTTTGGAGACCGTAACTCTCTTGGAGTGGATATGAAGTTTATAATCAAGTCTTTCAATGGAGTTTGTGTCAATGCGATTCCTGAGATGACATTGAAGAAATTCCATACAAAATCCAAGAGTAAGGATCGGTTCTTTATCGTCACTCTGACTAAGCAGGGTTATATTAAGAAGATGGAAGTTGAAGACTTTATCAATATCACATCTGCTGGATTGACCTATGCGAAGTTGGATAATGGCGATTATATCCAATCTGTCATCTTGACCTATTCTAAGAATGATATGATCATCTTCGATAGGTCTAAGGCTATCAGAGTACAAGAGTCTGGTATTCCTACTATGAAGAGAGCTGCTCGTGGTAATATGACTATGAAGTCTAAAGATGTAGATGGGCTAGTCATCGATGGTTCTCAAGTCAAGGACTTCATTCTGGTTATTACAAAGGCAGGTCGTATCAATAAGATCGCTGTCAATAGTATCCCTGGTATGAAGTCTAATAAGAAGGAGTTCTCTGTCATTAGACTGCCCAAGACAGATGCCATTCAGAATATTCTATTTGCCAATAATGGTGAGACCCTGGAGATTAGATGTTTCCAGTCTGGGATTTTTGAGTTCCCTGTCTCTACTATTGCTATGGGTAGTTCTATTACAGGTGGAGATAAAGTACTGAGCTTGAAGAATGATCAAATTATTTATTCACTCATCAAGTAACTTACAATTGTCTGCTTGGACCGGAGCAGATATCGTTTCTTTCATCTCTATTATCCTTCTATCTGCTAGGGAGAGGTTTCGCCGCCTCTCCCTAACTTTTTTTTTTATGCGATCGTAAACTATCTATTGTGGTAGTATGAAAGACTTTCGCTCTTGATACGAGCCATCACCTCAAGAGAAGGAGAGGCCGAAGCCTCTCCTTCTCACTATCTATTAATTTGGGTAGAAAGGTGGTGTGAATATTATATGGGAACCAATAGTGATACCATTCGATATTACACATCTAAAGCAGATGCTAGAGATGCATTCCTAAATGATGTACACCTACACAGAGCTTTGATTAAGAAGGCTTTTGATGTATATGGTGAAGTCTTCTGCAACTATTCTAAGGCAAATATAGAGGTTGTAGAAGAGAGAGTCTTAGTCCATGATCTGACTAAGATTAATGAAGAAGTAGAGTCTACTGGTCTACTTGCTTATTACTACAGATTCCCCATGAAGAATCTAGACCTTGATAGCCCCAGAAGAAGATATCTTTATCAAAAGAGTATTCTAAACCATTACCATATGAATTCAAATCATCCCGAGCATTGGCTTAAATATCATGACAATGTATTGATTGCTGTGGAGATGGACCCAGAATCAGTAGTGGAAATGATACTTGACTGGATAGCCATTGGTTGGGAAGGAGGAGATAGACTACCCACAGAAGAATATTGGGCAGAAGTCAGAACTCGAAAACTCTTTCATGAAAATACCATCAAACTTGTAGATGGATTAATTGATCTATATCAGAAACTTCCTCAACCAGAAATCAATCTGGAAGATTATAAATAGAAATGATGCATACCCAAAACGGGTATGCATCTCTTAAATCGTAATTCTGGATTACTTCAATTGTATAGTATAATAGTGAGGATGAGACATTCATCCACCAACTGCCTGCCTCACACGCGGAAAGGAGGTGAATGAATGTTCAGATCCTCATACTATGACCCACTGTTCGGGTATATACTCGACAGTGATGATGGTCTCTTTCTCATAAAAGAGAAAGATTTGGATAGCAATACTGCTATTCATAAGGCAGCTAAAATGAGCAAGATAGATCCATCCTACCTTGCCCATTTTGGTAGCCGCCATCTGGTACCCGAGTTACGCCGAATGGGCTACCGGGTATAGGTCGATGCGAGGCCGGGAGGGGTACCACTTCTCCCGGGCCTCTATTAATATGTAGGCACTGTTATAAAAAATATATTTGGAGGTAAATGAAATGAACACCACTACTATGAATCGTACCACTCGTCGTATGTCCAATCGTGAGAGCAAGGCTCTCCGCCGGGATAAGTTTCTGGCCAAAGCAATTTACAATACCGGAGCCTTGATTGTATATCTGGTTCTGGGTGCCGCTGTCGGTATTGGTGCGGGATTCATCCCGCACATGATCAATCCGGAACTGGGCTTCTATGATCATCTCATCTGGGGGATGATCACTGCGTTTATGCTCATGTTCCCGGCCGTGCTGATCGGCTATGGGATCAAGGTCGGAGTGTATAAGTTGCTCTGCATGATCACTCGTAGTAAGTGATCAAATAAAGGTGGGTCAAAACCCACCTTTATTTTTTGTACGAGAACTTCAAAGTAAGTGAGGTGAACGTATATGAATGACGTTATTTTGGAAGCCTCGTATCTTCAAATGATTGATGAGGTTGCTAAGAAGTTTGATGCCACTACAACAGCATATTTAAATAAGCTATATCCTAAAGTAGAGGCAGTCCTTAAGACTCCTTCTGGTAAGCGAAACTATAAGAAGTGTGTCTCTGATTTCATTCAGAAGAGATCTGCCAATCTATATGATACGGTTCCTTGTGCAAGAATTCTCTTTGGAGAGCCAGATGCTCAGGAGCTATTCTCTGCTATGGGAATTCAGAAGTCTGAAGTAACTGAAGTGATCCTACAGACTTATTATGGTAATGAAACCAACTTCTCTCCTAAGGCAGCTCAAGATGAGTTTACAGTTCTTATGATCTGTATCATCCGATTCTTTATGGTGAATCATATGCCTAAGGAGACTGAATTGGCTACGATCCATCTATCTTTCTCTGGTAAGTTCTATCCCTCTCTTCATTATCGGTCTTGGAAGACTGTAGTACCTGCTAGACATATCATGGAGTATGTGGTCAATAACGTACTGTCTATCAAGTATGATATTGTCTCTGAGGGATCTGTACTAGGAGCCATTCGAAAGATTGGCAATACCTGGAGCTCTACTTATAGATCTCGTTTCCAGAAGTTTCATGATGAAGATGTAGTCTATATTATCCAGCAGCTATATTCTCGTATTGGATCTTTTATGAAGAATATTGCATCGGCTTACTATGATGCATGGGAGCAAAGAGATGATCTCTATATTGCATATGCCAGTGACTCTATGGAAGAGGACAACTATCATCTTGCTGACTCTGACTCTCTGAGAGTTCAGAAGGTCACTGAGAAGACTGTCAATTATCTGACTAATAATGGAGTTGACTTTGCTCTCTGTAGAGCATGCTCTGATGTCAATATTACTACCAAAGAGATTAGATCTATTATGGAGTCTCTTCTATCTGATCCTGAGACGACTGTAAAGATTAGAGAGCTTATCATGCTAATGGTTGTCTCTTATATGTCCTATAGTGGTACTAAGGATAAGGATGTAGTCTCTCCTAAGTTTGTCACTTATGCAATTGCTCCTAAGCCGAATGCTAAGCAACAGGAGTTGATTCGTATCCAAGAGCTGGTGACTGAGCTACTATCTGAGAACTCTCCTGCCTATATTAGACGTAGGTCAAGAGTCGCTACCAGGAACTCTTTTGAGAAAGCTCTTAAGATGTATTTTGCACTCTCTGTAGTAAATGCAAACAAGTAAAATTGGGTGTGGGACTAGTTCCCACACCCCTCATCTTTCATGCATCTGGGAAGGTCACTTATTGCTACAATCGTCAAGAGTTACTTTTTATGATCAAGTGCACTTAAAAGTATATACTTGTCCTTTATAATCAGATTGAGGTATACTATATAGAGTAATCTATACCGTTTTCTAGATGTAGAGCACGGTGTGTCTAGAAGATTATATAGAGCCAGCTTCTTTGGACTGCGACCCTAGAAGTTGTACTACTCTATATGGTATACCTCACCTAATTTAAAAAATGTAAATAAAAAAATTTGTATGTAACTAAAAAAGTAAGGGGCAGGGGCAGGGGCAGGCCCTTATAATAATAACCTAAATATAAAAATCTAAATACAAAACCTAAAATAAAAAATCTAAAAATAAAATCTATAAAATAAATCTAGATAAATAAAATATCTAGATTATATAAATTCAATATATAATCTAAATTATAATTAAGATGCAGGGGGAGTCCCAAAAAATTTTGTGATCGTATCCATGAGGGATACGGTCGTATTCTTTGTCTGAAAATCAAAATTTCAGAGTAAACAAAATTTTGGTTACATATTACTTAATTGAATTTATTTCAATTAATTTAATTAAGTTAATCTATTTATCTATCTTATATCAATCTAAATCTAAATATATAATCTAAATACGAGAGTTTACATTCTCGCAATTAATCCATAAATTGGACTTATTCCAATTTTTCTTATTTTTTTTGTAGGGCATATAATCTAAATATCTACTAAGTTGCCGGGGTCGGACGAGAGTCTGACTCCGGATTTTTGGTCTGAAATTTGTAAAGGCAAACACCTTTACACAAAATTGCAAAACGTTGTTTTGAGTTTGCTTCATAACCTTAAGATACTAAATACCTCCGTAAGGAGGTTATTATCCAGATTATTTAAATAGCAAAATTGGAAATTTTGCTATTTTGAAAATTGAAATCTGGATAAATTAATGACCCTCGACTTACGGTCGAGGGTCAATTTTGATATTTAAATTACCCTCAAGATAGTATACATTCTCGTATATTCGAGTTGGGGAGGGTATCTAAATTATTTAAGATATATAAGAAAAAAAAAAGAAAAAGATTAAAAAAAAAAATTAAGAAAAGAGATAAGTAAATTCTCAGTATAAAAGAAAGTATATATTCTCAAAAAAAAAAAGAAAGAAATTCAAGAAAGTAAAAGAGATAAAGAATCGAGAATGTAATACTCAGTAATAAAGCAAAATACCCATGAGAGCATGTAATTCTCTGCTCCGTATATTTTATTATAGAAAATGCGCCGCCGGCCAATTTTGGTACTTAAATACTGGACTCGAACATTTAATTATGGCTTCCTAAATCGACGTAGTGCTCGTGTATATGAAGGTCATTTTATAGAATGAGAAGCTCTAAACGTCTTTTCATATGAATGATACTTCTTAACCCTTTTTCTTGATCTTTACAATTGAATAGATCTAAATTATAATGCTGTGCACGCTTGTTCTTTTCGTGACTGTAAAGACACTAAGTATACACGCATTTTCTCGACACACAGTACATTAAAAAATTTTCTTATATCCATATAGCTGAAAGCCGGTTTATCTGAGCCGGGGCTCACGGGGCTTAGATCAAGAATAGGCTATTATTGAAGACTCGAGAACTTCTATTACTAGACTTGATTCTTTATATAGATTAGTGTCTGCTGAGATGGACAGAAACCTGTAGACGGCGTATGAGTACATAAGACTAGATGGATTAGCACATATGCTATATAATAGATGAAGTAGTCTATACTACTCTTATCATAAGTCTACTGCGACCAAGCAATATATCTAGTAGAGCCAAAAACCACGTATCGTTTCCAACTACTAAGACATCCTACCATTTTGTATTCAGATCTTTGTGCCTTTTTTTTTTGTCGTTTTCAAAAATGGAATCAGTTAATCCCAACCACGCAATTGACTTTTTCTGAAATGATTGTAGTCTATTCTTAAGTACGCTTGAAATATAGACGGATGCAATCACTCGTTCCCATTTACACCTTCTATTTTTCTTGTATCTCGTAAGTAGCCATAATGAGAAAGCCCAATTCATCATCTCTTTGGCGAAGCAATTTGGCATCAAAATAAAAACCACAAAACACATCCCTATGCTATGTATCTGCTTAAGAAAAAGAACTTTTCTTGAGTTTCGCATCCCATCAAAATACTTCTTATTTTTTACCTCACCTAAGTTTATCTTTGGTTAAGAGAGATGCAGTACGCTGCATCTCTCTTTTATTTTGTAATTGACAACAATATAATAAGAAGTTTGCCGTGCTCTGGCAATACAGTTTAAACAGGCAGGTTTACTGCAGACTGGGTAGAAGAAACTCGATATTGACAGTGTAAGTCACAACAAACTTTACACCCCATTACTAATTCCAAATCAGTCTTTTGGGATACATGAGAGGAGCTCATTGCTCCTCTCATGTATTTTTGTATAACTCAAACTTTAAAATAGAGCTGTGACTGCAGTTCGATTTCTACCCAGTGTTGCACTCAACAACAGTCCTTTCGCGTATGGAGAGAATACCAGTGGCTTCGGTCACTGGTATTTCTCTTTTGAGCAACTTACAAGTAATCTAGACTACCCTTGAAAGGAGTTAGTTAGTATGGCAACCCCTAGACAGAAAGCTGAAGAGCTTATTTATAGATACTATGATGCAGTCGATAAGACTGGTTCCAATACTGCTTATTATAAAGGCATCTTCTCTAAGATGAGCGATGCCCAGTTTAAGAAGTTCTGTGAGAGACCTCTACCTTTCCGATTCCATACAAAGCCTTGGGAAGTAGAACCCAAGATGGAAGATATCAAGAGAGGTCTCGATGTACTTGGTGTACCTCTGACTGAACCGGTATATCTTCCTTACCTTTATAAGAATAGTAAGGGTGAACCGGTTATGTCTAAGCCGGCAGTAGTTGTCCCTATTCATATCAAGAAGATGAAGCAGTTTGCCGTTAAGAAGAATAATACAGTCGGCGGTATCGATGACCGTGATTATAAAACAGGACTGCTTGTTTTCCATGATAAGGGCGGCAAGCTGTCGGATCGCGAGATAGAAGGCCTCATAGCAATGGGTATGAATGATACCATGAAGGAATTGTCTACCTTCAGAGCCGATGCTATGAATGCCAAGTCTATTGCCTATTCTACTATTGCTACTACAGGACAAGTGCGGTTAGATGAGATTCCCGTAGACCAAGCTGACTTTACTTCAAAGAATACACTTAACTATTATTTACTTGGCTCCTGTATGTATACCAATATTGTCAATCAGGACTATATGCTTCCGATTACAGTAAAGAACAGACAGAGACGAGTAACCCGAGAGACTGAATAAAATATATAATTAACCCAAGCATAAACATTATGATAAAAGCAATCTGATGCTTGCTTTGTGTAGTCGTCCTTTCTTTGGTCATAATGTGAATTCCTTTCTATGAGTATGCCCCACGGGATTATGTCCCGTGGGGTACTACTTTTTAGCTATCATATAAGTAATGGGTAGAAAGGAGTTTAGCTACTTATGTCTAATATAGAAGATTCCAATATGAGGATCTATATTGAGGATAGCGAAGTAGATATAGATCCCTGCGTATTAGCGAGTAAAGTACTTGCTGACCATAAATCTGGAGTATGTCTGATTGTCCATACTGAAGATAGAAAACATAACCATAGTACCCATTGGTTTGACAATCTTGACACTAGCGAGGTCTTGAATACTTCTCTAGAGGTCACTAAGAAGGCTAGACTAAGAGGATTCACTTGGTCCTTTTATGTACTCAAAGCCTATGATGCAACTTCAGGCAATGTCATCTGTCAAGATACGACAGATTCCTTTAATCAATCCCTTGAAGCTGCCGAACGTATACAAGAGGTTATTTAGTTATATATTATTATTCTGTAACTATAGGGTAATTCAAGTACCCTTTGTGTTACAAATACAAAAGGAGGTTGAAATTCTATGGGAAATCCTATCGGTGTTATTACCGAGCAGGGATATCCTGCAGGTCAGTTCGGCTTTGACAAGCTGACTGAGGCTGACCAGAAGAAACTGAACGAGCAGACTGCTAATGAAGAGACTAAAAAGCAGTCCAAGTAACCTAAGTCTCAATATAGGTAGTAGACTTATATCTACTACCTATATTAACGTCGAAAGGAGTTTTATCTAATGAAGAACCTACACAGATTCACAGGAGTAATTGTTGGTCTTGCAATGATGATTGCCGTGGCCGGTTTTAGTATCTCTACTGCAGAGATCACTGGTGCGGTTGCTGCAGATAGATCTGATCCTCCGGCCGAAGAGGAAGTCCTGACCAAGGCCACCAACCAGACCGAAGAGTCTGATGTAGTTGTAGAAGAAACAACTACGATCGAAGAGGAAGCACCCGTTGAAGAAGAACCTGTTGTGGAAGAGACTGAGCCTGAGTATGTAGAATATACAGTCCAGGCCGGAGATTCTCTCTGGTCCATTGCTCAGGACTTCTATGGTTCTGGTAAGAGCTATGTTGCCCTGGCTGCCTATAATGAGATGGCGACCAGTGACTATATTCACCCTGGCGATGTACTGAAGGTCCAGAATGCTGATGATGTAGATCTGGAAGCAATTGCTGTCGAATACTCTGCTGCCCCTGAAGCAGAGACTGAAACCTCTGAGCCTGTAGCTACTACAGTTACATCTCCTGTCCTTGGAGCTAGTTCCTTTGATGGAGACATGGCATACGACCAGGCAGTTGCATTACTGAAAGATGGATCTTCTTTGGATACTTCTAATATGGAGTATTTGGGCAATTGGAGAATTACCGGTTATGATCCTCACTGTGCCCATTGCTGTGGCAAGACCAATGGCATTACCGCCTCTGGTAATCCGGCAGAATTCGGTACCTCTGCTGGATGCAATAACTTGCCCTTAGGTACCATTATATATATTGAGGGATATGGTACATATCGTATCGATGATCGTGGTGGTATGTCCAAGAACCATATCGATATCGCCGCTCCCTCTCATGATGTATGCTATCAACTGACTGGCTACTCCAATGTCTATGTAGTCAGCTATCCTTCTTAACAATAAAGAGGTATGGGCCTTCGGGTCCATACCTCTTTATTTTATTTTTAACTTTCATTCAATAGAAAGGAGATGAGAGTTATGAATGATAGACTATTGGCATGGATATTTCTGGTAATCTTTGTGCTAGACATCCTCGCATTGTGGCTTGTTACATTCGTGGTGCACATACAATTACCGATGATTGTCCATATTGCTTTAATTGCAATCTTTATTGCAACAGCTATTGGATCTGTCATCTTTGTTAGGCATCACTTTAATAAGAAGGAGGATAAATAAAGTGCTTAGTTTTACCGTAATTGGCTGCGGTGCAGCTGGTAATAAAGCCGTTATCGATCTTATGGGTATCGGCTATAACCCTAGCAAGTGCTATCTAGTCAATAGTACTGCTAAAGATATTCCTAGCGACTATCACGACAATATGATCATCTTTGGTGCATCCAGCAATAGACTTGGTGGATGTGGTAAGGAGAGATCGATTGGCCGAGAAATGCTGCTGACTGATCTCAAGGCCGGCAAGTTAGATCTGGATGCTCTGGTAGATCCTAACGATCAGGCTATTGTCCTGGTTGGTTCTACTGAGGGTGGTTCTGGTTCCAGCTCTATTCCGATTCTTGCTAAATACTTCAAGCAGGTACATGGCAAGAATGTCATCTGTGTCTTTTTCTTTGGCTTCAATGATGATGTCAGAGGGATGCAGAACTCTATTGAGCTCTGTAAGGAGCTCTCTGAAGAGTATACTGTCATTGGTATCTCGAATGAGAAGTTCTTGGCCAATGGAAATAAGTTTGCTGCCGAGAAGAAAGCAAACGAGCTCTTCTGTGATATCGTCAAGACTCTAACCGGTGCTATGATTGTACCTGGTCCTCAGATGATCGACGATACCGATCTGTATAAGGTGGTTACTACACCTGGTTACATGATCGTCAATAACTGGGCCTTTAATCGGCCCAAGAATGCTGATTCTTATATCAGCAGTCTGAAGAACTTCCTGGATAACCAGGGGTTTGTTGATCCTGGTCGGAATCCTGGAGCTAAGAGAATTGCTATGATTTTCAATATCCCTGGGTCCGATGACAATATTGACTACAAGGGAACTACTCTGAGAGAGATGTATGGAGAGCCCTATGAGTTCTTTACTCATCTGAATGATCAGAGTGATGGTTACTTCATCAGCTTTATCGTATCTGGTATGAATCTGCCCTCTGAGGAGATTCAGAATATTTACGATGAGTACATGGAGAGAACTACCCATGTCAATAAGAGCAGAGACTCTTTCTTCGATATGCTGGATACTATGGATGCAGCTGAAGGAGATGCTGGCTTTGATATGCTGACCAATACTCATAAGCAGGATGTGGCAGCTGCCAAGTCTTCTTTCTTTGCTGACTTCTCCAAGGCTCCTAAGAAGCCTGAGTCCGATTACTAAGTTTACAAGAGAGCATGGACTAGATCCATGCTCTCTTTAAATATTTTATAGAAGGAGATAGATAAAGATGGACGAGAAAATTGAATCTGAACTGACCCGTGTACTTAGCATTAATAAACGGGATGCAACCATTGAGCTGGACTATTATATGGATAATCCGGCTCTGACCAATATCTATCATACGATGTGTGATAGCCATGACATGAGATGGCTTCACAGTAAGTATAAAGAGGTCTGTAACCAGTATGGCTATATGCCTCTTGACTTTGCTATAGTTCCTGATGGCAAGGGAGGAATTACTCCTAGCCTGTACGTGTTTCAGTATGCATCTTCTTTTCTGAAGAAGACGAAATACATTACCATTCTAGCTGATAAAAAAGGAGGAAATTGGAACAGATGAAGAAAATTGAACAAGGTCAGAATCCGATTAAGATGTGTGTCCAGGAGATTCTGGATGATCATCGAGTGCCCCTGATGATCCTGACCAAAGGAGCTGACATCAAAGGCGGCGCTATTCGATTCTTCAATACCTATAGCGTCTATTTTGATGAGAACAATGAGATCTATGCTGATAGTTGCAATCTGGCAGAGGATCTGGTTAGGAGCGGTGCTACTATAAAGAACCGCAATATTCCTGGTCTTGAAGATAAGACCAGTGCCAAATTCTTCTATACTCCTTTGAATGGAAAGTTGAAGAAGGTTATTGAGAAATACATTGCTATTAAGAATAAGTCTGATTACCATTATCAGATCCTGGCAGACCTGAAAGAGGGAGCCGATGGCATTATCATCAATAACTGCTGTTATGATGACTAAAAAGAGGTGGCTCACATAGAGCCACCTCTTTAAACGAAGGAGACCAGGCGTTACGTAACCCGATCTAAGAGGAGAAGGAGAAAGAGCAAGCCTTCTCCTCTTAGTCGTTTAGTTACAATACATTTTATTTTTTGCCACAACTGCATATTATAGATGTGAAAGGAGATGAATCATCCCATGGATGAATCTATGACTATAAAACAAAGAGCCTATGACAAGTTCGACAGTGATATCATTGGAACTCTTAGGCCTATGATGAAGAACCCTGAAGCAGAATTGATAATGACTCGCTCAGGAGTTATTATCGATGACAAGTATGAGATGATTATGCTCAACTGTCAGAATACTTCCTATGTAGCATTTAAGGTAGAACGAGATAGTTTCAAAGTAGTCAGTGTGACTATCAATCCCAATACGTTCAATAACTACTTTGGAATTTTCGAGTTGAAAGACAAAACTCAGATTATTGAGTTCCTTAAGAGTTTTGAAGGCTTATGCCTTGACTTATATCCGCAAAAAGGAGAGTAGACTATGAACGATTATATTCCCGAGTATATGGCTCAGATCAATGCAATTCCGCCTGATCCGAAGCCTACTGAAGACCCTGGGTTTGATCAGCTCAGGATAGATGTCTTCTATTACCAGATTAATAATCTGGATAAGATGAATGAGAAGGATCGCTATAACTTCATTAAGTCTAATGTCGATTTTATAGCCAACCAGGTTATCAATGGTACTTGCAAGTACAATCGTAAGCTGGTTGATCCTCTCTTCTTAAACACTTTGAAGGAAGTTCTTCGGACTATGCCTGTAACGGCTATCCGTAGACTCTTTATTAATCAGCTGGCATACTCTTATCAGTTCTATAAGGGTGCCACTGAGTCTATTAGCCTACTGTTGTTGGATACCACTCGGTTGGTCAATCAGCCCTATATTGGTATCTTACAGTCTATTGGACTGACCGAAGATCAGTCTGCTAAGTTGGCATTGTCTCGATTCTCTTCTTCTGATGAGATTGTCAATGTCAACCGTCTCAATTATACAATCTATCTGATTGGTCATAGAGTTATGACTGAACAGATGATCATTTGGATCTATGAGAAACTCTTTGACCAGATGAGATATCTGTTTGTCGGCACTATGATGGAGACTAAAGGATCTATGGTTCCTCCGGATGGTCATGATGAAGATGACTTCTATGAGACGTTCTCTACAGCAAGTCTGGCTCTGTTGACTATGGTCAATAATATGACCTCTACTGATATTGATCGCCTTCTGAGAATCTTCATGGACTATTGGAATGCGAATCATAAACCCACTACCAGATTCTCTTTGAGAGCACTCTCTGGAGACTTTGGTCGGGTAAGAACTATCGTCGAAACCATCACTGAAAAACAAGGACTTTGGATTCCGTGAGAAGGGTTGAGAATGGACTGACTCCATTCTCCGTAACAGGTAATATGGAGATCAGTTCAATTTATTCTCAACTCTTCCACACTAAGATGTGGAAGAGGGTCGATACCCTCTTCCATTTCTTTTTCATTAAGAGACAAACTAATTAATACTAATTTGACTAATAGGGGGATTAACGAAATGCCCACTGCAGCAGAATTGTATAGGCAAAAAGTATCTGGCAGTAAAGATCCTCGTATGAAGAATGAGGGCGAATTCAATGTGCAATATCCGAGTGGATTTCTGACTTTGGATTTCGCCAATGGATGTAAGATTAATGTAGTTCCTAAGGATGGTAGAGCTCCATTCTCCTACTATTCTGTAGGAATTACTGATGGTGCTGCTCTTGAGCTGGTAGGGAAACCTGGCTGTGGTAAGACTACCCTGGCAGTTCAGATTGCTGCACGTATTGCTGAACGGTTTGAATGGTCTTCTATCTTCCATGATGATATCGAAGGTGGTGTCTCTGAAGTAAGAAAGAGAGTTCTTACTGGATGGGATGAAGATATGATGGAAGAGAAGTACCGTTATCGCAATACTGGTATCACTTCTGAGAACTTCTATGAGTCTATTACGACTCTTAAGGAAGTGAAGCTGGCTAACCGCGACTCCATTCTCTATGATACTGGTTGCTATGACTACAAAGGCAATAAAGTCATGAAGATGCAACCTGATATCTATATTCTTGACTCTGCAGCAATGCTGATTCCCGAGAAATTCTCTGAGGAAGAAGAACTCTCTGGGTCTATGTCCAGCACAGCAGCTGCTAAGTCTAATACCATTTCCTTTAAGCGAATCATCCCTCAGCTTAAGGCTTGTAATATCATCCTGATTATGATCAATCATATCAATGATGATGTAAGCTTTATGCCCAAGAAGCCTGATTTGGCTTGGCTTAAGCTCGGAGAGACTATACCGGGTGGCCGTATCTTTAAGTATCTGCCGAACCTGATTATCCGTCTCGATGAGAATACCAAGCTGAAGGAAGATAAAGATCTTGGTATCAATGGTATCATTGTTGATGCCATGATCTGTAAGTCTCGTACTGGCAGAGCTGGTCGTGTCTGTCAATTGGTCTTTGACTATGATCGAGGATTTGACAATGACTTGTCTCTCTATATTACACTGAAAGCCAATAAGCTTATCAATGGATCTGGTGCATACTTCTATCTGACTGACTACCCGGATATGAAGTTTACCCAGAGAGGGTTCCTCGAGAAGCTACATACTGATGAAGCATTCGCTACTGCTTTCCAGGATGTAGCTCTTAGGTATCTCACAAGTATGATCAATACAGATGATGCCTTAGCCTCTGCTCAAGGTACAGGTAAGTCTGTAGCCAATGGCATTCTGGCCAATTTGAATGCCGGGATTCCTGGTTAATAACGGATATGGGCCAGTCCTATCTCGGGACTGGCCTTTATTCTTATTAAGGACATATTATGACTATGACCAAAACGACTACACTAAGAAAGGAGTTGGAGTGAATGAGTGAATTGTCTGAGGCCATTGCTCAAGCCCCACTTCCAACCAGAGAGCACCTCTTTAGTAAGGGTTTGATAATGCCCTTCAACTGTACCAATTCAGGTACACGAAAGCTAATGTTTAGCACCAACCTGGAACAGAGACTGGCACTTAATAATCCAGATGTACCTTATGTATCTACTGGATATGAGAATGAGTTTGGTCAATATAGTTCCTCTTTCAAGATTGCTGAAGAGAACTATTCGATCATTGCTCGGATTGCTAAGTTTTCTGAGAGACCAAGAGACCATTACTATATGATCTTGCTCAATGAAGCTGGTGATGAGTTATCTCTTTTAGAGAGATCTGATTATCAGCATGTCACTGAGTCCTTTGGTTATATCTATGACAATACTGCGATTGATATTCTGCATGAGGGAGATACGATCTCTACGGGGACTATCCTTCATCGGTCGAATGCATTCGATGAGTATAACAATCGTATGGATGGTAAGAACCTGCTGGCTCTCTTCACTTCTTCTGAGGAGACCATGGAGGATTCTATTATTATCTCTGAATCAGCATCTAAGAAGCTATCATCTCCTTTGGTTCATAAGTTCAATATCACTCTCAACGTGAATGACATTCCTTTGAACTTGTTTGGAGATAATCAGCACTATAAGGTCATTCCCGATATTGGAGAGATGACCAAGAATGATATTCTCTGTGCTATCCGTAGAGAGCAGAGAGAAGAGGCATTCTATTCCCAGGACTTCAATCGGCTATCTCAGATCTTTATGTCTGATGAAAAGATCACTGTCTTTGGTAAGGTAGTTGATCTTGATATTCAGTGTAATAACCCTGAGATGCTGAATGAGATATACTATGCACAGATTGCTCACTATTATGAAGAGCATATCAGAATGTGCAGAGAAATTGTAGAGGCTGTGGATTCCTATATGTCCAATGGACATGTCCGACTGGACTACGATCTGCAGGTTCTCTATAGTAACTGTAGAGCTGAGTTGGAAGGCTCTAAGTTTATCAATGAGAAGGTATACTCTGGTACTATTGTCACTGTCACTGTAGTGGAAGATATCTATGCTAATGTATGCGATAAGATCACTAACCGCTATGGTGGTAAAGGTGTCATCTCTAGAGTAAAGCCTGATCATCTGATGCCTAAGACTTATGATGGAGAGACTATCGATATCCAGATAAACATCTGTGGTGTAACAATGCACCTCCTGTAGAGTAATCTGCAGCGAGCTCTCGGTTAATTGCTAGGAATTCCTAATCGGCCCACTACCACAACGCAATCCGAAAGGATAAGCGTGATGGTTACGAAAGTAGAAAGAAGTGTGGGTCTCTCTGCTATGGTTAAATCCTAAGGTAGAGGAAGAGAGGATCTTTAGCATCCAATCACCTAAACCCATATGGGCATGGTGAAGGTTCAACGATCATCTCCTTGCGGGAGAGTAGAACCCGAAGCTAATGCGGGAAGAAAAATCGAGCCCCTGAAGTATCAGGGTGAACAAATGATCTGAGCACGTACATTTGTAGTGTCAGGAATTGGCCTGAGTCTATAGAGTTGCGTCTATAGATAAACGTACTGTATACGGACGTGAGAATGCTGGACAGCTCTTTGAAATGACTTATACGTTCTATTCAAAGGGTCTGGTTAAGTCTCTTTGTGATGAATACTCTTCTATGGAAGAGAATGTCAAGAATATCTTAGACTTCTTGGCAATCGTTTCTCCTAAACAGAAACAAGCTGTCGAGGAGTTTTTCGACAAGTCTTCTGATGATGAAGTCTGTCAGTTTATCAGTTCTATTATCGATGATGGAATTCTCTATATCGATGTAGATCCTGGTTCTGATACTCCATCTTTGGAAACTGTTGCTGCTCTACATGAGAGATTCCCCTGGATTCAGCAGGAGTATCTTCTGATGCCTTTGATTGATTCCACTGGAACTGTACGATATGTATCTTCTCGTAGACCTCTTGTCTATGGGTATATCTATTACTATCGTCTGAAGCAGCATTCTGAGGAGAAGTTCTCTGTTACTTCTCTGAGTGCTACCAATATCAAGAATGAGAACTCCCGTAATAAAGCCAGTAAGGTTTATAAAGCTCAGTTCTCTAGAACTCCGATTCGTTTCGGATATATGGAGATGGGCGATATGAGCCATATGGGAGTTGAATGGGTGATCCAAGTCTTGATGCTATACTCTGCATCTCCTGAAGCGAGAATGCTTTGTGAGCAAGCAATGACTGGTAATCCCTATAATGTCAATATTGAGCTTGAGAACGATTCTACCAATATCGGAGTCCAGATGTTTAATGCCTATATGAAGACCCTTGGATTAAGGCTTAAGTTCATCAAGATTCCGAAGGAGAAGTTCCAACCTCTCTATAAGAAGCCCTTCAAGTTTATTCCTGTTCAGTCTAAGGATAATCTCCATTCTCCTTTTATCAAGTTCCATCCTGATGAAAAGGTTGACCATGAGACAATCCTTCAGAGAGCAAGGAATCTTGGAGACTTCAAGAGACCGTTTACTTGGTATCCCTATACCTTTACTTCTAAAGTGGCTGAAGCTGCTAAGAAGGCCAATGATGCTTGGCAAGCTGATATTGAAGCCGAGAAGAAACATCTCGAGGAAGAAGCTGCCAAGAAAGAAGACTAAGCAAAAGGGAAGAGGGTCAATACCCTCTTCCCTTACATATTATCATTTTGAAGGAGATGATTAATATGCTGAATTTACAAGCGCTATATGATCGCTTATGTGCTGGAGATGGCAGTGCATTGACTGACATCTATGTCAATAAGCAGACTCTCCAGAAGATTGCACTTGATATCATCGATATCTATAAAAGAAATGGAATGACAGATGAGTGGAAGACTCTGCTTGATCTGTATATCAAGATCTGTAATCTTATTTATGACAACTTTGATGCCATGACTATTGTCGAAGATGGTGTATATGATAAGCTCATGGTTATCTATAAAGAAGTCATGCCTGAGAATTATCAGATTGGATCTATTCCGACCAATATCCAATTTACTGGATCTATTGAACCAGAAGAAGACCTGGATGGATATTCTTGTCCATTCGCTATGATTAACTATAAGAATCCGAATGAGAATATCTCTCAGTGGCTCTTTAAGGATTCCTTCTTCGAGTTACCTCCATTTCATAAGGAGTTCTATGATCAGAAGATTGATAGGACTAAGTATCCTATCAATGATAAAGTAGCTCGTATAGTTCCTCATAAGTATCCTAAGCTTGTAGGGACTTTGGACAAGTGTAAATTTGTCCTTATTAAGGAAGCAGTAGATGCTGGAGTTGCTGATGACCCAACTGTAAAGATCTTCGAGAGAGACTTCTTGGGCAAGCATCTTCAGATGGGTATTCTCAATCCCAATCATATCGAACTGCTGGTAGAACTGAAGATGGATGGTATGTCCGTAGAAGCAGATGTGACCAACCAGATTCTATCTGCCAGATCCAGAGGAGATACAGCACAGGACTTGGCAGATGATCTGTCTGTTGTCTTCGATGGATATCAATTCCCAAACTGTCCTCCGATCGATGACTCTTTTGGAATGAAGTTTGAGTGTATCATCACTAAGACTAATCTCCAGAAACTAGCAGAGTTGAGAGGACGACCCTATAAGAATGCCAGAAATGGTGTTATTGGTTTGATCAAGTCTCAAGATGCTTATGCATTTAGAGATTTGGTTACTCTAGTACCTCTTGAGACTTCTCTAGATATCGATCCTGTTACAGAAGTCAAGTTTATGAACCAGTATTATACCAAAGATGTATGTCTGCCCTATGCAGTCATCTCTGGTGACTATAACTCGGTTCTGTATCAGGTTTATCGATTTGTCCAAGAAGCAGAGATGATTAAGCCGATAATGAATTATCTATATGATGGAGTAGTAGTCCATTATATAGATCCGCAGATTAGACAGATTCTCGGACGAGTCAATTCTGTCAATCAGTATTCCATGGCTATCAAGTTTAATCCGATGCAGAAGCAGACTGTCTTTAGAGGATATACCTATACAGTCGGTCAGGATGGTCGAATTACTCCGATGGCTCATTATGATCCAGTAGAGTTCCTTGGTACTATCCACACTAAGTCCTCTTGTCATTCCTTTGGGCGATTCAAGGAATTAAAGTTGGCTAAGGGCGATGTCATTAATGTCACTTATGTGAATGATGTCATGCCCTATGTCACAAAGCCCTTCGAGAGCGAGTATCGTGAGGAGTTTAGTACAGCTCAACCTATAGAGCAGTTCCCGACTCATTGTCCTTGTTGTGGAACGGCTCTTGTCTTCTCTGAAGGAGGAGCAGGAGATCAGGCTATCTGTCCGAATATCAATTGTCCCGATCGAGTAATTGCTCGTATGGCCAATATGATGGATAAGCTTGGTATCAAGGGATTTGCTGAGTCCTCCATTAAGAAGCTTGGAGCTAAGAGCTTCACTGAGTTGATGCAGATGCCGAATGAGCCTATCATTGCAGCTCTTGGAGTTGCTAATGGTAATAAGTTTATTCAGGCTCGAGCTCAGTTCTTGGCTACTCCTATTATGGACTATCGTCTAATTGGGTCCATTGGATTCACCAATGTAGCAGCAGAGACCTGGAAGAAGATTCTGAATGCTATTCCACTGGATATCATTCTGACTTCTAAGCCATATGACTTGTTTGACAAACTAGTTCGAATTAAGTCTATTGGTACAGCAACTGCTAATACAATTGTGTCTGAGCTACCTCTATATGCAAATGATATTGCATCTATGAGATTGGTTATTCCCATCATCTATACCTATGGCCAGAAGCAGAAGATTATTCGCTGGACTGGTTGTAGAGACGCAGAGTTGGAGAAGATCCTAATCGATAAAGGATATGATGCTAGCTCCAAGTCTGGTGTGACTAAGAGCACTGATCTCTTAATTGTACCTTATATTGGATATAGCAGCACCAAACTCAATAAGATTGGTCCCAATACTAAGCTAGTGGCTATTGATGAGCTGAAGAAGAATCTGGATCATTATCTGAACCAGCTTTAAAATAATATTTTACTTTAAACTCATCAATAACCAGATATTATAAGAGTGAACATGTCCATCTTATGATGGCTTGTTATAAGTTTAAGGAGGAATATCATTATGGCTAAGAAATTTGAACTGAATGAGTGCTCCATCATCTCCGACGTCTATACCAAGATGAAGGATGTATATGGAATGCTGATCCCCGACATTATGATTGGGCCGATCTTCCGAACTGTCGAGCGCTCTCTGGCGACCATGCTGAAGTATAATGAGAGCAAGACTGTCAAGAAGATGGGCTTCTCTATCCGCGATGATAAGGGGGAGTTCGTGATTGGCTCCATCCTGACTTATAATCCTCCCGAGGATGAGGATAGTGATGACGAGGGCAACTATGTCCTGTCTCAGACTTTCGATGAGGCCGATATGCAGGACTGTGATCTGCTGCTGGATGATCGTACCGATACCTATAAGACCATCCTGCAGACCATGCTGTTCAGCGAGGCCAACACTCACTGTGACGACAACAGCGCTCTCATGATCACTGTATGCGAATTCATTAAGAGCATTAAGGAATTTTTGGATCGCAACAGCAATGACTCTACTGAGGATGTCGAGCTGTCTATGGCAAGTGTCTTCACTGCCGGTGTCTCCATTGAGGGCGGCAAGAAGCACTTTTACATCATTCCTGGTTATTCTGTGAAGCAGATCATCAAGAATGATGATGAGAATGAAAAGGAAGCTGCATAATCTGTAGCCCTTATGCGCCAATAGAGGCGGGGCGATTACACGCCCCGCCTTTACTTTTTATAGACTGGATGGTGGAACCATGAGAAAAATGAAGATTCGTGACGCTCTCTATGATGTCGTCACTTATGATGAGTTCTGTAGGAACCGTGCTCTCTATATGCGCTATCCCGACTCGGTAGCTGTCATGAATGGAGACGGTTTTGTTTATCCAATTCGAAACCCTGCATCTGATTTTAGACCTGGTCTGTATCCCATGGGTATGAACTTTATGGCACTGGACTGGTTTAAGATCCCTATGAGTAAGCATGAGATGCAAGACTATTCTCAGGCTAATGTCATTGACTTCTCTGAGTCCAAGAACTTCAGAGATGTCATTGCTAATCAGGAGAGATTGAATCGAGAAGAGAGATCTATCCTGACTACTATCAACTCTCTTACTGTCCCGACTATTCAGGATAGCGATGAACCTGCAATGGTAGCTTTGAAGGAAGCTATTATTGCAAAACACATTGACCTTGATAGTTATGACTATCGTTTTGGTCAGTCTAACTTCCCGAATGATAAGCGCCTGCTAAAGAAAGATTCTATCTCTCTTAAGAAGCTGGTTGCTTATTGTAATGCCTTGGATATCAAGGCTACTCTGACTCTTAGAGATGTCAATTCTGATGTACCGAATCCCATGGGTAAGGAGATTACCTGTGAGCTCAATAGCACATCTGTGGATGGTGATGAAGGATGAATAAGAGACAGAAAAAGAAACAGTATTTGATGTATGCTAAGAAGATATATAAGCTAATTAAAAGACAGAAAATAGCAATCTCTCTTTCTGGTGCAGGTCGATCAGACGTTCGTATTGGAAAGAAAGATGTATTGTATGAGCTCAATATCTCCCTTGGAGATGATATGATGTTTCATACAACAGTACTTGAGAAAGGAGAGCCTATCAATGAAACTTCCGTTCTCTAACGAAGAATATAAAAAGAAAAAAGAGTCTCATGAGATTCTTGTTCCGGGGGATTTGTGTTATTGTACGGGTCCATACAACCCTTTAGATGGCTGGATGATAGTTATCGAAGGAAATTATATGGATCTACACTCAAACATGTATCCTCCTAATATGATAGCCGATAAATATCAGCTAAACCAGTATGCTGGATTTAGCTATCATGATGACTTTAAAAGTGATCGTGATATTATGATAGTTGAAGAAGGTGCATGGTATTATCGGCATAATCTAATCTATATTCGGCATCTCAGTAATACTGAGTTTGAGACCATCAAAACTCTTGCTGAAACTAGAGAAGAAGTTCCAAAAGAGATTGTCGATGCTATTTTCACTATCAAGAAAAAATATCTTGATAAGTATATCAAGCAGACCGATGGTCTTAGCAGAGCAGATTTCATCGATGCTGATGAGGATACTACAATAGGTATGATCCTGAGTAAGCTTCCGACCGATATGACGCTTCATATTGACAATGCTGGTATTGCTTCTCTTCAGCATTATGTCAATTATAAAGTGAATCCAAATACTCTATATGTAGAGGAGACTGAAAAGCGTAAACTTCTGCATGTAAAGATTACATCAGAAATTAGAACTAATAGCCCATCATATAATAATAGCAAATCCAAACCTAAAAAGATCAAGCTCAAGAAAATCGAGAGCAAGGTTAAAAAAGAAGAGCCTAAAGATCCTATGGTTCTTTATGGTCCTGGCGATTTGGTTCATCTTAAAGATGATGAGACCTATGCAACTTATATAGTCATTGGGTCTTTAGCATATTTATATTCTGGTCTTGGAACCAAGTTCTCTAGCATCAATAATCAGATATTCCATGCATACCTTATTATGAAAAGTGATACCGATGTCTATGAATGGAAGCCTGCAAGTGAACTTGTGATGTATGAAGAGAGATTTCCAAAAGCCACTCTAGAAAATTACTACAATCGATTCCTCGAGGAAAAGATTTAAGAGGAAAGGAAATCGCATTATGAACCAACGTGAATTTCTTGCTCAATATAATAAGGATTATAAAGAGCACTTCAACCCGGCTCTCTTTGAGAGATCGGATGAAGAGGTTTTAGACCAACTCCAAAAGGTTATCAAGTCCTGTGAGAGAAGAAACAACTACTTCTCTATCGAGGTTCTTGGTTTCCGAGTCATTGACGACTATGATGAAATTAAGAGAATTCTCTTCGAGTATTATGAGTATCTCACTCGTAATAAACCGAAGATGAAGAAGAAAGACAACCAGTATGAGTTCATCAATCTCAATCAGTCTGATATTAGACTGATGATTGTGACTTATCGGGTTGCTGTCAATGTAGCAAACAATCTGTCTATTAGACCTGAAGACCTGGCCTCTGGTAAGGTCAAGTCTGAGGATACTTTCGATGTCTTAATTGCCATCCCGAGAGTAGTCGATAAGTACTACTTCCGGATTAATGGCATTATGAGATCGATCCTCTATCAGATCGTAGATGGTTCTACTTATAATAATGGATACACGAATGCCAAGATTCCCAATATCTCTTTCAAGATTATTTTTATGGCAGCTCGTGTATTCCGTTATATGATTGGCCTACCTGACTATTTTACTGGAGAAGAGGTCAAGCTGTTTAACTACAGAGCCAATATCTTCAATAAGACAGTCTGTGTATGCCAGTATTTTCTTGCGAAGTTTGGATTTAATGGTACCCTTTCCTTCTTAGGAATCCAGGGCGTATATGTCACTGATCATCCTGAGCAGAAACCTGGGTACTATTGCTTTGAGAAGACTCCGTCGCTCTATGTCATGGCCGATAAGTATCTGGCCGACAATGATTATGTCACTCAAGCATTCATCACTTGTGTCTTTACTAATCTTATACCAGGCATGGACTATAGACTTGTTTATACAACAGAGTTCTGGGTAAGAATTCTTGGTGGTTCTTTTAATAGAACGGGTAATGAGAAATATCTCGCCATGTTCCATGGTGATCCGACAGTCACAGATACATTCAATAAGGGCCTGTCAATTCTGGACTCTTTTGAAAATATCTATGATATATCCACCAAAGAAGACTTGAGACTCAAGGAAGAATCCAAAGAAGATATGTACTGTGTCCTGAGATGGATTCTCAGAGAGTTCAATGCTCTTAAGAAGAAGGACAACTATGATGTCTCGATTAAGAGAGTTCGTTTTGGACAGTATGTAGCAGCTACCTATATCTATAAGGTGGCTAAGGGTATCAATCGAGTGTCTGATCAGAATAACCGTATTACGGTTGACTCTATCAAGAAAGCCATTCGAACTGATCCCATGTATCTACTGAATGCAATCGCCAAGTCCAATCTTGTCACCTATCGTAATATGGTAAGTGATATGGATTCACTCTTGGCTCTGAAATATAGTCTGAAAGGAATCAGTGGTATCGGTGAAGAAGACTCCAATTCTATACCTGATTCTATTCGTTTTGTGCATACTTCTCATGTTGGCCGCATCGATCTCGATAGCTCATCTGATAATAATCCTGGGATTACAGGAATGATCAGTCCCTTTGCTCAATTAGATCATGGTTACTTCTCTGATAAGGGAGAGCCTGATTCTTGGGAAGAGAGATATCAAGATCTCTTTGAGGAGTATAAGAAGTCTGAAGGTCTTAGAGAGATCTTCGATGCGAAAGACAAGCTACTTAATATTAATGATGATGCGGAGAAGCTGCAGTCTGCCGAAGAAAATACAATGGCTATGCGCCAGGCAGTTCTCTTGGCTCTATCTGCAGTAGATCCCAATCCCATTAATCCTGGAGATGATATGAATGGAGCAGTATAAATACTTCAAGTACTCTGATTATATCAAAGAGGGGCTTAAGCAAAACCCTGCCCCTCCTCCTAAGTGTCCGAAAATTATTGCAACAGAGGTGGTCGAACCATGCCCTATGTCTACTTTAAATACTCCTCTGAACAGGAACGATTCTTCAAAGAAGTAGAGGCCAATCGAGGCAAGACTTTCCGTGTAGGAGTAGTCTTCTCTAAAGGGACTAAGAAATCCTTCACGGAAATGTCTACCTCTTCTACCTCTAGATTCGCCGATATGAAGATCGTTGCTGAGGGAGAGCAAAGTTCATTCAAATATACTTTACCTGGAGGGTATTGATATGGCTAAAAGACCTCATACTAATAAGCTCTGGGAGCCATTCAGTTATGTACCTCCTGGAGCTTGTCCCAAGTGTGGAAGACCAACAATAGTTATGGCCGAGAGGGATACCATGTTTATGATTCTCGATGAAGATGGTGTCCCTACATGTTTTTCAGTAGCTACTACACAGGCATTCCATTGTGTAGCCTGTGGGTTTGATACTGAAGACTATATAGCAACTGATAAGGGCTATCGCTATAATCCTTACGGTCAAGATGAGTTTCTGAAAGAGCTCAATAAGATCGATAAGTCTGAAAGTGGTAATAGTCCTAATCTCAATCCTTTTGTGAAGGAGTTTTAACTGTGGAACAACTTACTCAAAATCTTGCTGAATTTCTCAAGAAATATATTGTCTTTAATACAGATCCTGAATCAGATTTGCACAAATACAGAAAAGAGTTTCTGTTTCCCAAAAGTGGAGATGAAGCCTGGTCTGATAAACTAGTTCAGCAATTCCAGTCTATTAATCAGACTAATGGTTTTGAGTTGGAAAGACTCATGGGATATATTGATCTTCTTAATAGTACCTGGATCAATGTATTCACCATCTCCAATAAAAATGAAGAGGCTGAAGTCTCCAATGCTCAGATCTATAATCTGAATCTCAACAGTGGCTATAATATTACCATTGGTCACAATGGTATGGCAGTGTGCAATATCTTCTTCAATAAGAAATTTCTGCATACTCCTATTGCCAAACTGTCTGAGAAAGAGACTGGTCTCTTTTTAGCCAATCTCAGATATGCCTGTATGCATATCATGAAGTTTAGTTATCCTCAAATGGATCAGAGGTTTTCCAATATCGGTGGTGCTGCCATGGCAGTTGGAGTAGCCAAGGAATTGCAGATTCCTTTTACTCCTACTTTGCTTGGGCATTACTTAGAGGTGACCCCTCAGCTTGCTGAGGCTATCATCGATAAGTATGATGCTGAGAATCACTGCTATATTGGAATACCTTGGATTTTCTAAGGTAAATGTATATTATAATAGTGACATAGGACTAGTTTCCTATGTCACTATTCATATTTTCTTTTAGGAGGAATTCGTATGTCCAAGAATCCATTCACAGATAAATTATTGGTTGGCGAGTTCAAGAATAATCTTGAGTTCGCACAGGTTGCTTTCAACAAGGCAATCATGGGACAGTATCCGGCTAAGGTCGGAACTGAGGCCCCCAGATTCGCAATCATCAATTATGAGAGTGCTGGTCATCAGAATGACTACGTCAATCTGGATGATGCTACCTTCTACTGCTCTGAGTGGAATGGTATCAAGCTGTGGATTGGTGTAACTGATATCTATCCTGATCCGGATACTAATCGGTATACCTATTTCCATAATAAATTCGTGTCTATTCAGTATTCTCGTATTATGGAAGATGGCAGTATCATCATCTTTATTCCTCATATCTCTGTAGATACCCCGGAGAATACCATTAAAGCCGTTGCTGTCATGTATCGGTATTTGCAAGAGATCAAGATCATGTCCAAAGGAAGCAATATGATTGATACTTTGACCAATATCTACACGGTTGCCAATTTCTTCTATAGAGTCTTTGGTATCAACCTGCTCTTGGAAGAGAATTTCTTCCAGGTCTTTAGTCAGGATAACACGGATGCTATCTATCTCTATGGAGGACCCAATCAGATTCAAAGAATCTTTAACTTCCTTCAGAAGGATTCTCAGTATGTCAAGCCGATCAGCAACAGTGATCTCGATTATTATCGAGTCCTTGGTGCTATGGCTCGGTTCAATCGAGAGGTCAGAGGTGATGTCATGCAGTATAAGATCACCAATCATACTGACAATGATATCGACATGACCAAGTTCAAGGACATCCTGAGTGGCTCTGATACCCTCGATGGAGAAGATGTCGATCAGTTCTATGATTCTGTGATGCATGTCATTCTTGAGAATTATGACAAGCCTTTCTCTGGTACTCCTTATCCATTGGTGTGCCATCTGAATGTCATTCTGTCTCTTATTCCGAAGATTGCAATCTTGATCTATAATGAGGTTGATTATGATCGCAATACTAAGGCCGAAGAGCAGTTCAAGCTGATCGAAGATGTACTCGCCCTGGTTGAGAAGAAGGCTAAAGAGACTGCAGCAAAGGAAGGCATTACAGATGATGCGATTCATAATTTCTACTATGAGATTAGAAACAATCTGTATACCTATATCTTCCTCCATCTGCACATGTTCTATCCTGATGTGAAGTACCTCAGTCAGTATCTCAACTCTGTGTATGTGAGAGATGAAGATTGGGGTGCCCATTCTCTGATCCTGGCCTCTATCTTCTCTACTGCTAATAATCGGTATCAGCATAGAGATGAGTATCAGTCTGGTCTAGAGAATGAGCTTTGTAATAAGATCATTGCTGATCACTACAAAGATATCTTCGATTATCTGGGAAGAATTCAAGACTGGGCTAACATGTGTGATAAACCTATCACACATGAGGATGATTCCAATGAGCCTGATTCAACCCCCGAGGAATAATTCAAGCTTTTATGTCTACAGAATGGATCGTTGTCAGAACTGTGGCAATCAAGCACTAGAACTCTATGACTACTTCAATAATCCACAGGGTTATAGAAGTATCGCAGATATGATAGTGGCTAATAAAAGAATGCCTGCAGCTCTGTCCAATAAGAGGCCATTCTATACCTTTAGATGTAAACAATGTGGAAAGACCTATCCAATCTTATGGTTGAGTGGGTTTCCTGTACCTGATTTTGGTCCTAGCTATATTGGCGAATTTATGAGCCAGTTTAGGGATCTCAATCAGAAGAAAGGGAAGGGCAAATAGCCCTTCCCTTTATTTTTACTCTTTCGAAAACTCTTAAGTAAAAGAGGTGAGTAAGTATGAGATTTACGTACTTAGAACTTGAGAACTATATCGGTATTTATAATGGCATGGGTCTCTATAAGATACAGATTGATTTCACAAAAGCATATCACAGAATCTGTGTAATCAAAGGAACCAATGGCTCCGGTAAAACGACTATTCAGTCTGCACTAAGTCTCTTCCCTGATGGGAATGAGTCTTTTATTCCCGATAAGCCGGCTAATAAGATTGTCCATGTAGCTAATGGAGAGAATCTCTACCAGATCAGATTCAATCATGATATCCGGCCTAATGGGACTAGAGCAACGACTAAAGCATTCATTGCTAAAAATGGAGTCGAGCTTAATACTAGCGGTAATGTGACTTCTTATAAAGATATTCTTTATGAGGAGTTTAAGCTCGATCCTAATTTCTTTGCATTGACCAGATTGTCTATGGATGACCGTGGTATAGGCTATAAGAGACCTGCTGATAGAAAGAGATTTGTCAACTCTATCATCGAATCTCTTGAAGTCTATAATGACATCTATAAGACTATCTCTAAGAAAGCCAATTCTATTAAGGCAGTGATGAATAATATCACTTCTAAGCTGGGTAGTATTGGCGATAAGACTTCTATCACTGAGCAGAGAGATGCAATCGATAAAGAGATTGCAGCTATTCAAGCTCAGAGAGATGAAGCAAATGGAAAAATTGTAGCAATCAATGCTACAATTAATTCTATTGATCCGGACAACTATATCCAGGATCTCTATAAGGAAGTCTCTACTTCTCTTAGACAAGTAGAGAGTCTTTTGAAGAAGCTAATTACAGGCTATAAGTCTGAGAATAAACTCTTTATCCCTGAAGTAGAGAGTAAACTTCTTGGAGAGAAGCTTGATAAGTATTATAAAGACATTGCTTACTTTGAGCAAGAAGCTGAGAAACTGAAGATAGCTGCTAGATCTATGATCGATCAGATGTCTTCTATTAGAAGTCAGTTAGATCTGACCATCTCTCAGTTGGAGTCTCTTAAGTCTGATGAGTATATCCAGTATGAGCAGTCTCTAGAAGAGGCTAAGACCAATGCTAGTTTCTATGCTAATAGAATAGCTATGACTGGTATTGATCCTATGGCCTTTACCAAGAATGAGTATATTCTAGCTCTAGAGACAGTTCATGAGATCATCAATATGGTCAATCTATTTAGAGCAACTTATGACTATAATATGATTGAAAAGTGTATCTCAGACTATTCAGCTATCGGCTATGTGGGAATGCCTTCTGTGCTACAAACCCCTGAAGCCGATGATTTGATCAGAGACAGAGATAGAGTTCAAGAAAGCTATCTGAGAGCAATTCAGCAAGCTGAAACTAATGTAGCTCTCGCGAATAAATTAAAGAATAGACCCAATAATTGTACTATCGATAGTTGTTACTTTATAGCAGATGCTGTAAAGATAGCTGCTACTAATCCTGAAGCTACATTAACTAGACTGAATGCTGAATATGAACAATGGAGGCTTGATATCCAGAATGCATATCAGCAACAAGAGTATGCTCAGACCTATAACTCTTGTATCAATCAGATTAGAACTATCATCCGGTCTATTGATAAGAACCAGGCTATTCTTAGTAGATTGCCTAATGGAGGAATCTTTGCTTCTAAGGCAGAGTTCTTTGAGAAACTAGCTGGTGGACAGTCTTTTGAGTATCTCGATAAGCTCTATCAATATCTCGATATGGCCAATGACTTTGAGCAGTATCAGAGTATCATGGAGCTAGTCAAACAGTATGAGATGCATCTTAACTCTATGGCATCTCAGAAAGAGTCTATGAGAAAGGTAGAAGAGATTCGAGCATCTCTACAGAAGACTCTGGAAGAACTCAACGTCAAGCTCTCTTGTAATCATAAGATTCTGCAAGATATCGAGAGATGTCTTGACCAGGCGCATTCTTACGTCAAGCATTTGAATGAGGTTGTGATTCCTAGATGTGATCAGATCATTGATGGTATCAATAAGAGAACTCAGTATAGACAACAGCTAGAAGAGATTAAAGACAAGATGGAGCAGATCTCTTCCTATGTAGATAGAAGAACTGAGCATTATGCTCAAGTAAAGGTCTTTGATTCCCAGCTGTCTTATAAGCAGAAGGAAAGAGATGACTTGAACTACAAGCTGAGACAGATTGAAGAGTATGAAGCTTCTCTTGCTTCTTATAAAGAAGTCTATGATAAGTATTATGAGAAGATTCGCTATCATTCTTCTCCTACTACTGGTATCCAACTAGTCTTTATGCAACTCTATATGGGCAAGATACTTGACTTCTCCAACAAGCTCTTGTCTTATCTGTTCCAAGGACAGTATCAACTGCAACCTTTTATCATCAATGAGGATGAGTTCCGTATCCCTTGTATGGGTAATGGCTATCTCAATGATGACATCTCTTCCATGAGTTCTAGCCAGTTGACTATGATCTCTATGATACTCTCATTTGCTCTTATGAGTGTATCCTCTACTGAGTATAATATCATTAAGCTTGATGAGATTGATGATCCATTAGACGAGCCGAATCGAGCAGCATTTGCTATCCTCTTGGACAATATCATGGATGTCATGCACACAGAACAGTGTATCATGATCTCCCATTCTTCTGAGATGATAACCAATAATGCAGATATCATTCTTCTTAGATCTGATGGACTAGTCTCAGTCGATCCCAACTCCAATGTAATATGGGATTTTAACAAACAAGCAACTTAAAATTACTTTGCAGCAGCAGTTCTGCTCTATTTTCTCAACCCATATAGAGAAATCAGATTGGCATTTGGACATTTTTGTCACCTTCCTTTCAACATTGTTACACAACCCATCATATCTCTTTTCATTTTTAACACCTCATTTCTGATTTAGTGGAACGTTTCTTCCAACACTGCTGCAAAGCTATCTCCTATTATACGAGTACCAGTACTCTGGTACTCGTATATTTTAGCTCGAACATTTATTTGGGGTTAAGACACGACCCATATATAGAGCATTTATAATCCCATGATCTTTTGCTGGAAGATTAATGCATATGCGCGCATGCATCTGTGGGACTTTAGAATGCTCGACCCGGGAGAGGCTGGTAGACTCTCCCGGGTTTATTTTTTTACTGAGTAACAAGAAAATAAGTTGAGAAAGAGTTCTCTTCTGCTCAGCTGGTTAGAGCTATTTTGGTTTCGGTAACTCGCTTTCGTACATTATCAAGCATCTGTACAGTCTCCTCGGAGAGAGTTAAGGCTACCTCGAACAGAGGTAGCCTTATACTTTTTATATGAATAACTTATTATTAGGACCGATTGGAGTCGGAGTCGATCCTTCTATGTGCCTTTCTTTTTATAAATCCATCATCCAGTCCTAGGGAGAGCCCACAAGTGGGGCTCTCCCCACCTCTTTTTAATACTCGTTTACAGTACCACCCTCGATATTGACCAGTCTCCAGACTTTGTCAATATTTCGGTTACGTGCAGTACCGGTTCTTAAATCTAGAGTGCAGTCAGCGAGTAAGAACTCATCGCTCTTCGGGAAATTGGGAACAGGTTGTCCAGTAGTATTATCAACTACTTCAAACCATCTACGGCCAGTAGAAGGTTCATACATCAGAACTTCCTCAATATTGGGATTCGCCTCCATTCTCATTCTCATCTGCTCAGGAGTGAGCTGAGTCTGAGCATCCAAACTACCAGGGTTCATAGAGACTCCCTGGACAGTAGGATTCATACCATTGGTTCCCAGCATCATGTCAGGAATCGTAGGCATATTGAGACTATTCTGATACATACCAACAGGAGAATTGATAAACGCATTATAGAGATCCATCATGCGAGCATCATCATTCTGCTGGTCTCTCTGAGCATCCTTGATATCTTTAGCTCTCTTAAGCTCAAGGTTATGAGCTTGAGTAATAGAGTTATTGATCTCTCGGATAGCCTGAATTTTGCTCCCAATCAATCCGACTTCTGCACTTGTCAGATTCGTGATATAGGTGTACTTGCTCTTCATAGTAGAGCTACCACGAATCTTGTCCAAATCAGATTTGATTTCGCTAGTCATGACATCGGCCTGAATAATGGCCTGTCTAAGCATAGCATTAGTTTCATCATAGCTACGAGCGTAAGGAACGTTCGTATTATCCTGAATCTGAGCCTGAGCAGGAGTAGCCAGAACTACCCCATCAGAGTCTTTCTTCTTTCTGACAGAGGCCTTCTTTTCAGTCTTCTTAACCTCTTCAGCTACTTTGATCTCTTGCTCACTCGGAACCAACTTTGCATCGTCACTCTCAAAGAATGAAGTATCAAAGTCGGAATACCCATCCAGGATGCTACTCTTCTTAGCAGAAATCTTATCTTCGACAGGATTGACGAAGGAAAACGGATAGTAGTATTCCATGTAATAACCCTCCTTAGGAATTATTAGGGTGTTTCCCGGATAATTTTCGTTTGGAAATATACTATAACTTTGAAGTAATCTTAGGACTATAATGTGCCTAAACGTATGGAACTTGAGGTGATTAGACCATATGGATTTAAGACTAAAATCCCATAAGCCTGGTGATGATATCACTATTATGGGTACCTATGTAAAGCGATATTATGATGATGATCATAAATTCCACGAGGTCCTTGCATTGACTTACAAGGACAATAATACTGGAATGAAATTTAAGGAGGAATTTGAAGATCCTCTTTACGAGTATTATACTATAAAACCTGAGTATCGAGTTCCGTATAATAGAAACTTTGTACCAATTGAGAACTGTGATAGACATGTCTGTAAGAGACTGTTTCTTGATAGAGATATCTGTAAGTCTCTTGGACAAAAGCAATGGTATGAAGAAAAGATTAGAGAGGGAGATAGAAAAGCGATTAAGAAGATCCATCGAGATCCTGATGTCTTCCTATCTGATAATAACATCGAAGATCACTATCGGTTCTGGTTTGCCAATGAATATCAAAATACTATTTGTCCTATCACTAAGAGTTTCTTCGATATTGAGGTTGATGGTATAGAAATAGCAGGACAGTTCCCGGAGATGGGTGAGTGTCCAGTCAATGCTATAACGATTGTCTTCCAGCAGCAGATGGCAACTTATACATTCCTCTTAAGGAATTCTAAGAATCCTCAGATTGCTGCTTTTGAGGAAGACCTTAAAGTGAATGGTACAAAAGAACTCAAAGAGTTTGTACTGAATCACGTATCAGAGAAGAACCATAATTCAGATGGTTCTCCATTCTATTTTGGCTTAGAGGCAATGAAGTTTAATATAGCTTTCTATGACGATGAGATCGTTATGATCGCTGACTTATTTAGAGCTATTAATACCTATAAGCCAGACTTTGCTCTAGCGTGGAACCAATCCTTCGATATTCCCTACCTCATTGAGAGATGTAAAGTTCTCGGTTATGATCCAGCAGAGATTATTTGTCATCCCGACTTTGAGAATAAGGAATGCTTTTATTTCATTGATGAGAGAGCTAAGAATGAGTTTGAAGAGAGATGTGACTATTTTGCTTGTTCTTCTTATACCACATTCTTAGACCAGATGATCCAATATGCATCTAGACGTAAAGGACAGACCAAGACTCTATCCTATGCCTTGGATGCCATTGGTGAATTAGTAGCTCATGTGAGAAAGCTTGACTATAAGAATATCACTCAGCAGATTGAAGAGCTTCCTTACAAGGACTATAAGACTTTTGTCTTCTACAATATCTGTGATACTATCGTCCAGTATTGTATTGAGTATTTCATTCAGGATCTTGATTATGTCTTTGGTAAGGTCTTGATGAACAATACTCGTTATTCTAAGATCCATAGACAGACTGTATACTTGACCAATCGTGGTCAAGATGTCCTCTGGAAATGTGGATATGTAAAAGGTAACAATGTAAACTTGGATAATCCAAAACAAGACTATCCGGGGGCATTCGTGGCCGATCCACTTAAAGTAAACAATTATAGCAGACTACAAATAGGTACAAGCTATTCTAATATCTTTGAGAACCTATTTGATAGTGATTTTAAGTCGCTATATCCGTCTAATATTAGACAATTCAATATGTTTGTCCATACGCAGATTGGTATGATCCTGATAGCGAAACTGATTCATAAGAAACAGAATCGGAATCATTATCAGTATTATACGGCAGGTGGACAATTCTGTGAGGATCTACAATCTCACAATTGGCTAGAGTTTTGTAATCGGTGGTTTGGTCTCATGGACTTCAATCAGCTGGTTAATTATACCAGAGAGATCTTTACTACCGAAATTAAGCCTGTAAGACCTCTGGCCCATAAGAAGGTATTTACCGATGAGGGTTATTGGTATCCGTTTACGATGTATGGAGAATACTACTTCCCGTTCTATCAAGTTAAGAATGAGCAGGGTCTCTATAGACCGTTCTCTAATGTGACACCGATGCCTGAGAGTTTGAAATTAGAAATGGAGGGTTGGCGTAAAGATGTGGCTGTCAAACCCAATCAATCCTTTTAAGTATAAGGTCGTTCGTAGGTTCGACCAATTAGTAGCAATTGCAAAAGTTCTAAGAGGCTGCCACTTCTATTACGTATCCTCTTTAGATCACTGTATGTATGGCATTGCTGAAGGTAGTGCCACTATACGGAAATTCTTTATCCCATTGAATATAGATGTAACAGCATCATTCATGTTTCGTCTAGATACTCTAGACCTAGATATTATAGGGAATTATATCGACTTTGCTATCTTAGATGATATGCCTTGGGCTATGTTACCTCTGATCAAACGAGATGAGTTCCCTGAGTATCAACCTCTGTTTAAGCCTGTTACTGAATATAAGCTGTGGACTATTATAGATCGGAGATCGAAACAAGAGATTGAGTTCTTAGATCTATATGGAGTAGAAGGAGTCAAGTCCATCTTCTATCCAAATGCACAGCAAGTAGTTGCTGACTATATGGCAGCAAGAAGGAAAGTATCTCCCCAAGAGATTGTCTTTGAGAATATGCATCGAAGTCCAATTGTAAAAGATGTATTCTCTATGAAGGCATCTATGGGTGAGAGATTCTTACCATTGAGATTCAATGATAAGAGCTATGGATTCTATCTCTATAAGAATCTATTTACTTTCAATAAGAATGATGGTCTCACAATCAAAGTAAGAGATCGTCTAGATTTCTATAATGTCTTTGAGGCAGAATTCATAGTCAGACATGATAAGAACCCAATCAAGTTCATATCTAATGACTTTGAAGAAACTACAATCGGGACATTCATAAGAGTCAATTAACGAATACCCGGGGCGTTTGTACCGCCCCGGGTTTATTTTTTGGGTTCAACATCTTGGTAATTCAATGAATACTGAGGTGATTACATGCCTAGAAATGATGATAGAAGAGGATTGGCTGGGCTCATGAGTCGAGTAAATCGAACTATGGACTCACTATATACCTCTACCTACTATACTAGCCCTAATAATACTAAGGCATTGGATCAGCTTAGAGATAAGATCGATAGCAATCTAGATCGGATTGTCAATACTAATATGGACACTATGGGTATTCCATCCGTCTCTAAGTTGTATTCTCGTATGAAGATAGACCTCGATAGACAGAATGCTGATGCAAGAGGTAAGGCTACTGTTGAGGACTATTTTAATGATGCGCTAAACTATGATGATTTCTTTGCTACCTTCCAGAGCAATCGGTATCTTCTGGAGATGGATGCAGAGATTGACTCTACCTGCAAGTACTTCCCCGAGCTAGAGGAAGCTATTGCAGTTATGAAGGAGGGTGTACTCTCTCCTGACTATTTCTCCAAAGACTTCCTCTCTATGAGTACTACCAGCACTCAGCAGAAGGATGACTTTGATGATAGAGCTAAGGAATTGAAAGATAGATATAATCTTCTTCCTTTGATTGAAGATGTCTACTATCATACTTCTAAGTATGGTGAAGACTTTATCTACTGTGTCCCTTATTCTACAGCTCTGTCTAGACTACTGACTGATAAGCCTAGAACTTCTCTTACTACTGCTAGTATTGAGCATGAGGGAGCGATTGAAGAGGAACCTCTGAATGAGTCCTTTACTCTGGAAGTGACCCCTTCTACTTCTATTATTAGAAACTCCAATAATACTGCAGTAGTTTCTGGTAAGCCTCTTGCATTCACAGAGGCTACTTCATTTGCCAGAACTGAGAAGAGACTTAAGAATGAAGATAAGGTTGTAGTAGAGTCTGCAGCTCCTCAACCTCTTCTGAAAGATCAGGAGAACTTCAAGCTCAATATTGAAATCTGTCGTAAAGGTATCATTGAGTCTGTAGTAGAGAATGCTCGGATTGCCAATAAGAGAAGAAACTTTATGGAGTCTACTAGCTCCGAGTTTTCCAAATCTATTCTCAATGAGAAAGGCGATCTCAAGATCGTCAAGAAAGATAAGAAGACTGGCAAGCTCTCTATTGCTGGTATGGAGGATGAGCTTGAAGATGAGAAAGAGACTCTGACTCCTGATGGTATGATTAACCTGGCTAAACAGGATCGTATCTCTCCGAATAAAGAGATTAAAGTAGACGTGCCTGGCTGTGTAGTAGCTAGAGTACGTAGAGAGCAAGTTATTCCTATCTATATTGGTGAGAATAATACTTGCCTTGGATTCTACTATATTGAGTTGAGATCCTATGAAGCTCTTGAGGACTTCCGGGGTCTTAACTATATCATGTCTGACTCTCTTACTTCTATTAGAGGTTCCAACTCTGGAATGAATGCACCCTTCAATTGTGTAGATCCTTCTAGACAAGAGGAACTTCTGAAGTATGTAGCAGGACAGCTGTCTCAGCTGATTGATAAAGAGTTTGTCAATGCCAACCAGGATCTAAGACAAGAGCTCTACATGATCCTAAAGTATAATGACCTCTTTAATACTCCTGCAATCGATAAGGTGAAGATCACCTTCGTTCCCCCTGAAGATTTGATCCATGTCTACTTCCAGCTCGATCCTGTAACTCATAGAGGTATCTCTGATCTCGATAAGGCTATGGTACCTGCTAAGATCTATGCTTCTATGTATATTACTGATGCGATTGGTAAGCTGGTACGTGGACAGGATAAACGTGTCTACTACGTCAAACAGCAAGTAGATACTAATATCGCTCAAACCTTGATGAATGTCATTAACCAGGTAAAGCAAGGCAACTTTGGTTTTAGACAGTTCTCTAATATCAATAATGTCTTGAATATCACTGGTAAATTTAATGACCTCTTCATTCCTACGAGTCCTAGTGGTGAAAGTCCTATACAAATTGAGACGATGCCTGGACAGCAGTTTACTGATAACTCTGAGTTCATGCAACAGCTCAAGGAAATGGCAGTTAACGCTACTGGCGTTCCCTTTGAGATTGTACAGACTCGTTTATCAGTAGACTATGCTATGCAACTCTCTATGTCTAACTCAAAGTTCCTGAGAAAGATCTATGCTAGACAAGGAATCTTTACTCCTTATCTGTCTAGACTGGTGACTAAGCTCTATAACTTTGAGTATAAAGAGAATATTGAGGTGAAGGTTGTCCTTCCGCCTCCTGTATTTATCAATACGATGAATACAAATCAGCTTGTTGATAACACTCGGCAGTTCGTTCAGAATATTGCTGATATCGAACTTGCTAATGAAGAAGACGATAAGGTCAAGAATGAGTACATGAAGCAACTCTTCCAGTTCTACATGGGTACTCATATTGATATCTCTCGTCATGAACAGATCCTTCAGAAGGCAATGCAGAAAGTTCAGACTGAAAAGAATGCTGCTGATGAAAATCAATAACAAAATGAGGGTAGGCTCAAGGCCTACCCTCTTTAAATTTGGTTTCAATTACATATAATAATAATGATAGGGATAGATGCTGACCCATCTATCCCTATACTATTCAAGAAAGGAGGAAATTGTATGAGGTTCGACCGTAGAACCGGTGCCCATTACGGGCCCTCCATTCTCGACTCTGCAACTAAACGGCAGAAGTTGAGCCTCTATGAGCAGAGAATGAAGCAACCCAAGAGTAACTTTGTTTCTCTTGGTAGCAACATCTACTCTACTTATAAGGAATCGCCGCTTAGACTTGCTTATAGCAAGTAATTGATTGTTACGGTGATTGATAAATCATACTATTTCTCTCTTACTTGAAAGAGAGGGAGCATGTGCTCCCTCTCTTTTTTTTTTGCTTAGCCACCGTACAGGGAAGACTGAGACAGGCCATAGGCACTGTCGCCAATCCCCTCGTAGTTGTAGTTCCAGCTGTTACGAACAACCATGTTCTCATTGGACTCGTTGTTCATCCAGTCCAGAATCTTCTTAGCCTGAGCATTGATAGCATCACCCATCAGAGGAATGCCATTGAACTCACAGGTGATATCCTGGAAGGTGACATCACCCTTAGTGCCATTGAAGATTTCAGTCTGAGCGGAAGTGGGCTGACAGCATACCCAATAAATAGCACGCTCCAAGAGCAGGCCAGTGTTATCGGTATGCATGTACAGGAAGGAGAAGCACTCTTTATGGAAGCCAGCATCTGCAGGATCGATCTGACCATCACCGAAACCAATCAGACCATTGTAGGTCTTGAAGGTAGTACCGGGATCGCGGATCGAACGCAGATACAGCTCGTGCATCTTCTCGATAGGAGCACCGGATTTCTCGCGGTACCGCATAGAGAAGGTAGTAGCACTGGGAGCGTTAACCTTCGTAATGACGTTAACCGTCTGCACATTGTTGGTGATTTCCTGAGTCTCAGTCTCGATATTGGAAATACCGGACTCGAAGCCAAGGAACTCGCACTCAATGATGTGCTTATAGGACTGAACCAGAGTGTTGACTTCAGAGTCACGCTCGGCCATAGTCTCAATGAAACGAGGCAGGCTGACCATTACCAGGTAAGGATAGCCGGACTCGTACATATCGAACTGCTGAAGCTGCGTCCAGTCGGTGGTACCACGGTACAGAGTGTACTTGGTAACATCACGGGCAGACTTCAGGTCGTTAAACATGTAAAACTGTCGATTCATTTATCTATAGACGCAACTCTATAGACCTAGGTCATTTCCTAGTCACCTCCTTTCGAAGCGTGTCTAGACTATTTCTTCACCCTCTGAATAGGGGCCAGATTTTTCTTCCTCCATTAACTTGAGGCTTTACTCTCCCTCAAGGAGATAGTCGTTGAACCTTCACCATTTAACAGGTGAGTGGCTGCATGAACTGCCATTTATTGTACTTTAGGATTTAACCATAGTACAATCCCCACACTTTTTTCTGCTTTCGCAACCATCACGCTTATCCTTTCGAATTACGTTGTGGTGGTGGGGCTTTAGGCATTACCTGCAATTAACCTGGAGCTATGTGCAGATTACTCTACACAAGGGGCTCAGTCACCCATATTGCTCATTTACTCCTTTCTTTAGATTAAACCGTGCCAGCACTCAGAGAGGCATCGACGGTCGTATCGCTACTCAGAGCAACAATACGGAAGTACTCAGTCTGTACGAACTCACGGAACTGCACAGCCAGAGTAGCATAGAAGATCTTGTTACGGGTATAGTAACTATCCTGCATATAGGTGATAGTCAGAGAGGCAAAGTTGCTGGTGTAAGGAGCGATAATCTCCTCAATCTCAGCACGATACTTCTCCAGATCGTCACCATCAATGAAGCTATAGCGGATAGCCGGGCAGCGCCGACGGATCTCCTTAATAACTTCCTGAACAGCCAGGATATTGTTGATAAAGCTGAGCTGAGTATACTTATCCTGAGAAGTATACAGAGTCTCGATAACCAGGGAGTTGTCGATGTAGGTAGCATAGTTGATATGCGCATCGACCAGGTCTTCCTTCTGGTTCAGGTTCGGGCAAACGGTAGGCGTGAAGCCAACAGTGCCCTCGATGGCATCAGTAATGGTAAAGCCATACTTGATACCGGCCATAGGCAGATTACGACCATTGTTAAACTGGTTGACTACCAGCTGCACCATAGAGTACATCATGGTGACAGTAATCTGCTTACGAGAATAGGGGTTAATGACATCGTAGTAGGTGCAGTAAGTACCGGCAAACTTGGTGTGCAGGTTGCTCATATCTGCATTCATGATCAGGTCCAGCGTATTGCATGCAGTACCCATATCACGGAAGTAGAAGCAGTCTTCACGATAAGTCACCAGCTGCTCAATAGCACGCTTAACGACATCGGGATAGTTCGCATCAAAGACAGCATCGATACGATAACGATCGACGTTGTAGATGATGGGGTCATAGCAACCATCCTTAGCAGTCAGGATAGTGAACTGATCCGGACGAGCACCCTGGACATAGCCAGCGAAGGCCTTGGCCAGCTGAGCGCCATAGGTTGCAGCCGCAATGGGAGTATCCCCAAAGCTACCATCAGTACCATTCATCAGAACAGCACCACTGGCAATAGAGATATCAACACCACTTTCGGTATCAATCCGAATATTGCTGAAGGCAATACCCTTCTTATTGCAACCAAACAGCATATCCATGCCGTTGGGCTCAGAAGTGACATCGGTTCCAATCGCAGCAGCCATGACATCCATGAAGGCACGGATATTGTCATTGAACTGCTGAGCACTGATCTGATCAGAGTCAGTGTTCACGGCATACTGCAGAGAGATATTCTCGTTATTGGACACGATATCAGGATCGATGCAGAAATGAATGGTATCGAAGGTCTTGGAAGACTCATACACATCCAGATCATACAGGAAGTAGGAGCTGTAGTTCTTAGACAGGTTGTAGTTCGGGCTAATGCGAATACGCTTGCGAGAAGAACCACGACCATTATCGAAGATGATCCACAGCAGATAAGAGACAGTGCCTTCTTCAGCACTCTCATTATCGGTATCGACAGCCTCCGTAATGGCCTCGACGACTTCCTGCTTAGTCTTGCAGTTAGCTGCAGACTTATAGGAATAGGTTACCGTGGTAATAGTATCCATGATAGGAGTATTACCCGCGGCAGTGGTAGTCTCTTCACCCTCGGGTGTGGTGTACAGAGGATTACCTTCATCATCTACTCTCTGCTCTTCCTTGGTGACAGGAGTAGCAATAATCGCCAAGTTAGCCAGCGTAGCATCGTCTGCGACAACGCGCTTCGTCAGCAACTCAGCACCAGCATTGATAGCCATGGCTGCCTGCAGCAAAGGCTGACCGTGTCTCGTAAAATCAACACTGTCATTGACAGCATACATGTCAAACCAATCCTGGCCATAGAGACGAGTCCAGTCCTCGCTCCCTTTATCAGCGGTGATCGCGGTCGCAAACAACGGCATAGTACGAACGGTACTAATTTCCGGGTTTACGATGGCGCTTTGATCATCCCACTCAAAGAAAGTACCAGGGATCATGGATTTTATTCCTCCTTTATAATCAGATTAAGCTCTATAAAGCTTACAATACAAACAGTTATGAGCTTTTACTCCTATGTTAAAGTGAGCACTTTAGCCCATGACCAACGTTTCTAGCGGAGAATCAACGTCTGTGGGATGCATAATGGCACCAATAAGGGCCTCATCCCAGTTTTCGCTACAGATAGACTGATGCGGAGAAATATACTTCGGAATGTCTTTAATAGAGATAGGCTTATAAGCCGTTAGGTCTTTAAAGTTGGTGTTTCTGAAAGGTTTTGACAGATCATGAGGATCTCGACACATCTCAGAGATGACCATTCCGAAGATCTGAATATTCAATCCATAGGAGGAACCATTCAGATTGATATTCTTATTGAAGTAGTCCTGTAGCTTATTGTAAGGAATGGTAGTGGGAAGCTTACCATAAAGGAAGACTTTGTAGAAGTCTTCCATATTCTTTAGCTCCTGAGGGACCTTAGTGGAGACAATAATCTGATCTCCCTTCTTATATCTAAGAAGTCTATAGTCTTTAGGATCTTGTGTGCTGGTAAGTCTCACATTCTTCATCTTATCCATAGAGCCGGGCTTCGTAAGAAAGACTGAAGGGAAATAGAACCGCTTCAGTCCACTATTCTTACCCTTCTCATCAAAGATAGCATAGTCAAGTATACCAATCAGATTGACATACTCGCCCTTGACAATAGCATACTCTTTCTGGAAGAACTCCTCTAATACGTAGAAGATGAACTCTCCATCTTGATTAAAGAGTATGGCATCTCCCTCTCTCTTTACAAAGGGAGGCAATTTCTCTGCCATATAGCATTACTCCTTAGGCATTCTGAGAATGGTAGTCATTGGTCATAAACAGCAGTACATTGACACTACCAAGCCAATCGAGAGTGGCATTGTTATTGACCACATTGACAGACCAGACACCATCTTCATGGGTAATTCCATTGAAATTGACAGATCCATTCTGAACCAGCTGAGTATCCAGATCATAAATGGAGATGTCAGTATAGAGCTTATAAGGAATGACATTGATGATAGAGCCACCATAGACAGCATCGATACGATCGCCACCAACCTGAGAGTTGATAGCAAAGGTAGCAGAGCCACTCTTAGTCACATAGCAGTTCTCGATCTTCTTAAAACAAGTAGCCACGTTGATGGGCTGGAACTCGCCGTCATGATAGACACATACCTGTCGATCGGTGATGGAATAATACAGATGACCATCTTCAGGATACAGTTCACTAGTGACAGGTCCCTGCACCAGATGGATAGTCTTAGCAATAGTTACACGCTCACCCTCCAGAGTATCGCAGTACATATCACCAGTATCTCTACAGATGATAAAAGTACCATTGATAACATCTTGGCTAGCAAGCTCAGAGGCTAAACAGTCTCTAAATTTAATCATAGCCATAGTGCTTAAACACCGTCCTTTATAAGGTATTATTAGTATGTGCCGAAAAAATAAAAGCCCTAGCCCGGAAGGACTAGGACTTCTATTGGTTTTTGAGGAGTCAAACCAATAAAGACTCAGCTGAGTGCTGTTAGAGAGATCTCTTATTCGGCAGGAGTCTCCTCAGCGGGAGCATCCTCGCCCTCTTCGGGCTTCTCCTTGGAAGCTTCATACTCGGCGATCTCAGCCTGATACTGAGCATACAGCGGCTCGACAACAGCAGAGAAAGCAGCCAGATCGTTATTGGCCTTCTTGTTCGCCTCTACAATCTCATTGTAGTAGCGACCCTGGAAGCCCTTCAGAGTCTGCTGCATCTTGTAGCCTTCATCGGTACCGATCTCATCGTTGACCATAGCCGCGGCTACGTCCAGACTGGGAGCATGCAGCGCATCCCCTTCGGGATGAGTGTCATTCCAGTTCCAAACCTTAAAGAGATATTCGCTAGCAGTCATAGTTATCACTCCTCAAATAGAATATATAGGGACATCTTGCCCGGTATTGCTACCGGGCAAGATGAAAGCCCATGTTACATAGTGGTGACCCAGGACAGAGCCTCCACAACAGCCTGAGAGGTCGGGATGGTGTCATCCGTATCAGTGGCCTCGATAGTGGTCTTCTTGTCAGCATCAACCAGGCAATCAGCCTTAGCGGTGTTGATGGCAGCCTGAACAGCAGCCTCAGTAGCCAGGGTGTTAGCATTGGGAGAACCAGCCAGAGTAGCACCACCGATGGCCTTGCCGGAATCCTTCAGGGAGCCATCAGCAGTCAGAGTGGGAACATTGTTCGCAGTGGCACTGGCAACCTTAGCAATCTTGCCATCGATAGCTCCCTGCAGAGTAGACTGCAGAGCAGTGATGGCAGCCTGAACAGCCTGCTCAGTGGCCAGCAGACCAGCAGTGCCAGCCAGGGTAGTACTACCGACCTTCACACCAGCATCCTTAACCTGACCATCGGCATCAAAGGAAGCCAGATTGTTCTCAGTAGCACCATCGACCAGCTGCATGCAATCATCCAGGCTTACAGGAGCCACATACAGACCATTCTCATTGGCCTGAATCAGGTTACCGCCAGTGACGCTATCCAGCTTCACATTGGCGGTGAACTGATTACCCAGCACGGACATGCTGATGGTATCAGTATTGCCAGCAGTGTAGGTATCCACCAGGTCGCCGACAGCGATCACCAGAGGAGTCTCAGCAGCAGGGATCTCAGCCCAAGCGCTGGACTGATACACATACCACTTGGTCGCGTCACCAGAAGTAGCACGGCAAGCAGTACCCTCAGTTGGATCGGCAGGCATAGTGCCAGGATATGCATAAGAAGCACCGGTATCGATCTTAGCCACATCAGTGAAGGCCAGGATGATCTCCTTCTTAGTGCTGTCATAGGCAGCAGCAGAGACGAAGCGCTCCAGATCCAGGTTCACTTCAGAGCCCAGAACGGCACCAGTCACATCCTTCAGCTGCAGCTTGCCACTACCAGCATCATAGCTAATGCTAGTACCCAGGCCAGACAGCTGCAGGGTGGGCTGACCATCACCACCGGTAACAGTCAGAGTGGCAGTACCAGGAGTGTAGGTGATGTTCTTAACGAAGCCAGTACCACCAGTGATCTCATTAATCTTCTGAGTCACATAGGTAGCAACGGCACCGGAGGTGATCAGATTGCTGCTGCTGTCGGTAACGGCAGTGTCAACAGCACGGATCACGGTCTTCCAGGAAGTACCGTCATAGATACGGCCTTCCATAGTTGTCTGAGACATATAGATCTTGCGACGAGCAGGATTGGTGATGCCCTGCAGAGCAGTTTCGAAACCGCCAGTGGAGTCATCGACCATGATCACAGCCTCAGTGAAGGGAACGTTGCCCTTGTAGATCTCATGAGTGTCGCTCAGAAAATAGAGCTTATCGGCATCATAAGTAGGAGCAGCGCCATAATACTCAGCGGCAGTTACAAAATGCCAAGAAAGCATAGGTGAAAAACTCCTTTCATTTAAGATTTACTATGATGTTTTACACCATTAAGAGGGAGAGGCAGTCTCTCCCTCTTAATGATTTGTTCGATTACATGCCTTCCTTCCAAGTCATCGCATTCACGATGAGCTTCTCGGAAACAACCTTGCTATCAGAAGCGGCATCGACACTACCGGCAATAGCGCCATTAACAACGATGTCAGTCTTCTTCACAAAGTTAGTATCGGCATAGGACTTGGCATTGGTCTCAGCACCACTGGCAGCATCAGAGATGGCAGTAGCCAGACCAGTAACCTGAGTCTGGGCGATCTCACCAACAGACAGAGTACCATCTCCGCCCTTCTTGATCGTGGTACCATCGACCTTAACGTCGAGACCAGACTCCAGGGCACCGACACGATCAGTCAGGTTATCGACCTCAGTCTGCAGAGAGCTGACAATATTGCCAATGCCCTCAACAGTAGTGGAAGAAGGCTCATACCATGCAATAGCATAGTTGCTAGCACCCTCAGTAGAAACAACCTTGGGCTCCAGGCCAGCCTTCCAGCCCTGGGTCAGCTCATACCAGTCAGTAGCATGAGGAGTACCGTCATACAGAGTCCAAGCAGAGCTCTGATAGACGTACCACTTCATAATCTCAGCAGCCTCAGCCGTATCGGCCTGACAATAAGAGCCTTCAGTGACATCCTCAGTGGGCATGGTATCCGGATAGGTCCAGTCACCTTCAATGATGGTGTCGTTCTCATGGAACTTGTAGTACTGCTTACCCCAGTCCTTCAGCTGCAGAGCACCACCAGTGGAGAGCTCGATAGTAGCATTGTCAGGAATAGGAGCAGAACCAACTTCCTTCAGGGTCTTGTCACCCTGAATGATATACATAGTAGCAACGTCGTTCTCAAAGACAACAACGGGCATACCAAAGTAGTACTTGGTGTTGGAAGAACCAGCGTTCTCGGCAGTAGCAGCAGCAGCCTGAGCAGCAGTCTTGCTACCAAACATGGAACGCGCATCCAGCGGGAATGCCGTACTAGGATTAAACGCTACGGCAAAATCCAGCAGGTTAGAAATACCTTCATAGCTAGCCATAATAGTTTAACCCTCCTTTACAGCGTAATCTTGTAGGTGTTGGGAGTGGTAACAGCCTCGGCCAGGTCATAGACATAGACGTTGTAGTTAACGCCAGCATAACCAGCAGCACCCTCAACAGATACGGTATTTTTGGTGAACGCAGTCTTAACCTCGGCATTCATGCCGTTGACATCCTGAACAGAAGCAACGTCACCCAAAGAAGCCTGGTAAGCAAAGACCAGACGGATAGCGCCAGCAGGAATCGGCATATTCCAGACATTGCCCTTGGCAGGAGCAGCGGTGGTCTTAGTGGCCAGAGCACGAACCAGAGCAGAGTCAATATTTCCATCCTTAGTGGTCAGAGTGCCATAGAAGCCAGCACGATAACCACGGATGTGAGCAGAAGTACCAGTCTTAGAACCGGCCTGAATCTGACCAGCAGCATACTCATTGCCAACGTTGGTGACAGGAATAGCACCAGCGTTATAGTTGGCCGTGGCAGTGATATAGTAATCAGTGTCATCGGTCACCTGGATGGCATCAAAGGAGCCAGTGTTGGTAGTCAGCTGGTTGCTGTTGGTATTCTGGACAGACCAAGCAGTCGCAGTGATACCAGTAGCAGGACCATACTGATAACTACCAGCATTCAGAGTCGCTGTATAGGAAGGAGTGACAGACTCACCAACCTCATAGGTCTTGGCCTGAGGACAGGACACAGACACAGAGGGCTGAGTAACAGTCGGGTTCTTCTCCTTCACAAAGATGGCATCGAATACCTGCTTCAGGTTCTTACCAGCAGCAGGAATAGTTGCCTGACCATTGGTCAGAGTGATATTACCAACAGCGCTAGTAGTGATCAGATCCTTAGCAAAGTACACGTTCTCAGCATTGTAGTTGCCATCGAGGGCAACCCACTGAGTACCATTGTACTCATAAGCGGTCTTCTCAGCATAATTGCCAGAGATAGTCTTGGTGATGACGCACATATCTCCCTTCTTGGGAGTAGCGCCACCAACAGCCTCTTCAGGAGTGGTAGTACCAGAGAACATAACAGGCTCATGGATAGCATCAGCAGAAACACCAGCATCCACAACCTGACCATTGGAGTCCAGCTTAACCAGGTTACCAGCAGTAGCACCAGACACCTTATCCATCTTGCTAGAGATGTCAGGCACCTGGACATACAGACCGTCCTTATTAGCAACCAGGGCATTGCCACCAGTCACGGAGATCCGGACATTGGCAGTAATCTGATTGCTAGACAGATTCATATTGACAGTCTTAGTGTTGCCCACAGTGTAGGTCTGCACCAGCTCTCCAATAGGAATCTCGATGAAGTCAGTCTTCTCAGCATTGAAGTACAGAATGATGACCTTACGAGAAGCATCATATTCACCGCTGGTGACAAACTTCTCGACACCCAGATTGACAGGATCGCCAATGGTATTGCCAGAAGTATCCAGCAGCTGCAGCATACCAGTAGTACTAGTATACTGCAAAGAAACACCGAGGCCATCAAAAGTGATGGACTCTTTGCCTTCGCCCTTGAACACGTCAAGGATCTGGTTGGCATCGTCCCAGGTGATATTGGTAACGACATTACCAGAGCCGCTGATCTTGGCGATCTCCGCAGCCACATAAGTAGCAACAGCAGAGCCAGTAACAGGACTATCACCACCGGACTCAACAGAGGAAGCCAGAGGCTTCAGCACGGTCGTCCACTTAGTACCGTTGTAAACATCGCCCTTCAGAGTAGTGCTGTTGATGTACAGAGCATTAACAGCAATATTCTCGACAGGCAGTGCATCGGTATAGAGAACGATCGGCTGAGTGTACGATTCAGATCCACGATAAATCTCGTGTGTATCTGCGATGAAGTACAGATCAGTGTCTACGGGAGACCCAGCAATAAACTCGGCTTTAGTAGACACGATATGCCAGTTCATCATAGCCATACGGGAATACACATCCTTTCTTAATGGATTTACTTAATTGTTGAAGAGACCAACTGACGGTTCTTATGCCTTTGTAACTCTCGTGATTTTCGTCATATTGGTCTTAGCAGTAGAGGGATCTTTTAAAGAATTGACAAGAGCGGTCTCGCTGGCGGCAACCATACCCTCGATCCAAGTAATAGACTTCTCAATATTGATCACTCTATTATAGACCTCGGTAGTATCACCGACAGAGGCAAGCCACTCATCTTCGGTTCCAGTAAAGCCATGATCTACTGCAATCTCATAAGCAGACTTACCATCCTTACCAGGATCGCCTTTGTCACCTTTCTCGCCCTTAAGAGTGGCCAACCACTCTTCTTTAGTACCAGTAAATCCGCAATCGACAGCGATCTCATAAGCAGACTTACCAGTCTCTCCCTTCAGAGAGGCCAACCAGTCTTCAACAGTACCCACAAAGCCATGCTCAACAGCAATTCTATACGCAGAGTTAGGAGTTACATCTTTAATGAGCTGGACTTGAGGGAAGTAGAGACGCTCTCTACAAGCAGATCTATCTGCAGAATAGTCAAACAGAATGAAACTATTCTGAGGATTGCAATAGTCAACAACGATCTTAGGAATCCGACCAGTGGCATTGTAGTATCTGCCCTCTTTAATAAAGTAGACAGAGTACAGTCCGTCGGGAGTTACCAAGATATTGTCAACAATTCCACCACCCATGGTGATGGTTAGTCTATAGTAATTTTTCTGAATAGGTTCAGAGCCAACGATAGGCATATGAGCACCTCCATAACGTATAGATTAATGATTTGTTCCAGTATTAAAGACCCCTATGCCATGGAGGCATAGGGGTATTTTGGTTATATATTTCCGGTCTCGATATTGTCCAAAGCTTTAACAACAGCTTCGAAACAAGTCTTCACTACAGAAGCAGTCTTGCTATCAAGATCATACTCATTCATATAGTTATCGACTGCAGTGCTTACCTTCTCTGCAATGGCAGATTCAGTAATACCAGCATCATTGAGAACCTCATTCATGGTACTGATGATCAGCTTCTTCAAAGCCTCTTCATCAATAGAAATCTCAGGCTCGGCAGGAGTCTCAGGTTCTTCATCAGGCAGATCATTGACATTCTCTTCATCGTCCTCGTCTTCCTCGGACATATTGTCGACAACTTTAGCCAGAATAGTAACCAGATCACCATACCGAATGATCTCGCCCATATTGACATCCTCAGGAATGATACCGAGTTTCTTCATATTGGTGAACTCTTCACGAGCCTCTTCATCATACTCATTATAGGGGTCGCCCTCAAAGGAGTCAGCAGGTTCCTCAGGCTTAACAGGAGTCTCAGGTTCCTCAGGATCAGTAGTGGGCTTATCAGGTTCCTCCACTTCAGGCAGAGCATTGTAAGTCACACCAAGCTTATTGCAGATAGCTTCTGTCATAATACAGACAGCTTTATGTCTCTTAGCTTCGGTGGACAGATCGCCGATAAATGCTGCCATGGCAGCACAGGCATTAGTCTCTGCCAGCATAGGATCAGTTGCAAGAGTAGTCGGAATATTCGGTACATTCAGACCATTCTCTTTCATCAGATCCAGAATAGCGAGAGCAAACTTGTAAGCAGAAGAAGTAGTCTTATTAGTCCAAGCAGCAGTAATGCCATCGACACTACCACTAGCATTGGCACTCAGACAGACAACCAGATCTGCGCCCCACTCATTAGACTGCTTAGCCTTCAGAGAGGCATCTAGAGTAGCATTGTCTCTATAGCAGGACAGCATGCACTCTACTCCTTCATAGGTCTCGAGAGCATACTTTACTTCATCACAGAAGTCAAATGTATCGGCATACTTGACAGCATCCGTACAACTATAGGGATCGATAGTGACTTTCTTTGCACTCATCGGAGTCTTTTCCTCCTTTTCATAGATTAGCATATAGCAGCGGTCGTATCTCATCTGGCTAGGCTGTACATTCTTGCCAAACCCGAGACGACCTTGAGAAGACCAGGAGCCATCCATTCTAAGGATGTCAGTACAACCATACTCCTCCATAGCAGCAATCTGCTGAGCAGAAGACTGACCATTATCCTTATCACAGATCATGCAGACGAGATTACCATCCTTGAAACCAAGAGCAGTTGTACCATTCTTGCTCCAAGTCTGATCTCGATTGCAAGCAACTCCATCCTTCATAAAGATAGGCAGAGCCTCAGCATAAGAGTATGCATTCTCCTCTTCACCAGTCCCAAGGAAGGCTTTACCATCTTTATCAATACAGACACCATAGGCAGTGTACTGCTGTTTGCATTTCCACTCACCATGGATCTTACAACCAGAGGCATAACCATGAGGAGCCGCAAGACCAAAGTAGCCAAGATTGATAATACCAATGGCTTTATTCTCAACCATAATGGTCTTCCAGCTTTTACTACAACTCTCATTATCTACGATATCGAAGTAGTAGTGCTCATTATTAAACTCTGCGATTTGATATACTTTGGGTGCTGACATAGATCTTCACCTCTTAGGGTTTGTTGAAGTCTCCAAGATAATCCTCAGGAGAGTTCAACTGGGTATAGTTTGTAGTCATAGGAGGTATAGTGGCACCACTTGTAGTATTAGTGGTATAACTCCAATTATTCGTATCGATACCAGGATCAGGTGGAGTAGGAGGTACATCACCAGGTCCAACAGGCGGTACAGGATCACATGGACCAATAGGAGGCACTGGATCACACGGCCCAGGAGGGAAGGGCATCGGAGGATGTCCCGGACAGGGCGGTGCAGGCGGACAAGGCGGATAGGGAGGATAAGACGGAGTGGGAGGCACCGGAGGATACGGCGGCATAGGAGGTCCCGGAGGGCAAGGAGGAGGTGGACAGGGAGGCCGTACACTTCCAATAGGATGCACGTTCCGAATATCTCCCAGCATGACTGTATCATACCGAGTCACAAAGTCCCGAGAAGTATCAAATACAAATCTGATTCTCACTCCATCAGGATTATACTTGGGAAGGCTATAGAAGTAATTAGGATCATAGGTATTGCCATTAGCTCCTACTACTTCAGTATTGGAGTTATCTTGACGGACATAGCCGCACTCAGCAGTCTCATTGCCAAAGAGACCAAGCTCTTCAATGCGAACAAGACGACCCTCTAACTCATAGACAGAATTGTCTTTAGCAAAAGTGACATGATAGGAGTTACCTACTACCATATCAACAGGTGTAACTGTATGCTGTACATCATCATCGAAGATCTTCAGTCTGACAATCACAGCACGAATTACAGTAGAAGAGATACCTAGAACTGACACGAATGTCTCACACCTTTCTGTAGGAGTAGGTGTAGGCTGTTGATCATCAGTCTTACTGGGATCTACAGCAACGATACTGGAAATATTGGTAATGGGCACATAGAAATACTCCGCAGAGATAAACCCTGCAAGAGTATCTCTATGGCTACACAAGCAGATATTTCCAGCACTATCCATAACTGTCATAACCTCAACGGCAATCGTACTGGTATTAACACCAGTTACCATACCAGTGATGGTTCTCCAGTTCTGGATAGCAGAGTCGTAATAAGTGATCTTATACATAGACCCTGCATAGACAGGGACTTCATATGTCTGACCATTGGTAGAGAGGAATGTCAGAACAACATGCTCTACCATAGTAGCAGTGGGTCCATTAGTGCATGTATAACATGATTTACTTTCTAGACCCTGAGGACTGATTACTGGCATAGAATTCTTCCTCCTTAGCCATAATATAGTAAATCAAAGACTTGATATTACTGATAAGTTCGACTGAGAAGGCATTGGCCGTTTTCGCAGACTGCTCGTTTACATAGTTGAGCATGCTGATATTCTTCAGCAGATAATAGATATAGGCAGCATCTACCAGTTCATCCTTATGCAGGTTAGCACAGCTAGCAAATAGCAGCACCAGGAACTTCTTGACATACTTATCCTCGATATTATTATCCTCATCATTGGTAATGACCTTGGTCAGGATAGGATACAGAGTAGTAGCATCAGGCATACGGAACTTAGAGTTCTGGTTCTGGAAGTTCAGCTCATCAGCAAATCTCTTCCACTTGTCATAGTCCCGACGCATCAGCTTGCGAATACGAGTATTGGTATCAAAGGTCTCTCTAAGCTTTGAGTAGTCACGAGCAGCTTCATACTGATTGCCGACATCCAGCAGAGTCTGAGCCTTAGCAGGATCTTCCTCTCGAATGGCCTCGGCCATAGCAGGCAGCTTCTCACTCATAGTCTCACCAACATGCTCCTCATAGAGGTCGATCATGCTGGGGATCTTCATAGCCTCATTGATAGATTTCTCGAAGTCGATGAAGGTCTGATCAGTAGCAGTCTCAGCAATCATCTGATCCAGCATCATACGAGCAACAGAGTTGGCATTGCTCATAGGAATATTGGCAGACATGCAGATCTGCTTAACCTGATTCTTGATACCCTCAGGCAGCTTATTATAGACAGACATAGTCTTGTCTTTCTTATAAGCTGTCATGACGTCCAGCAGACCAATGGCATCCTCATCAGAGATCTGATGAATCTTAGCAGTGGTCTCCATGAAATTCTCTTTAAACTTCTTGTCATTGATCTCATCCAGATCATCGACATGGAGAATATCTACATCAGCAGCAGGCAGAGGATCAGATGCATCCTTAGTGAAGATAGGCTTACCAGTAGCATCAGTCTGGAAAGTGCGCTCAGCAGCAACTACTCCCTCGGGAAGAGTGGGATCATTAATAGCATCCTTAGGAGTCAGCTCAGCGATGTCACGATCCTCATACTCTTTATGCTGCAGATCACGGATCTTCTCGATATCTTCATTCTCTTCAGCAGACTCAGCAGCAGCTGCTACTACTGCCTCCAGAGTCTCATCTCCAGTCAGCTGGGGATAATCAATCTGATTGACAGTAGGAGCCTTCTCAGTGATATCCTCAGTGGGAACACTAAAAGGCAGCTTACCGAACCAAATGGGATCAGGAGTTACGGTAACATTGTCTTTGACTTCGGCCTTGTCATTGACATTGACTGTCTGTACATTATTTACTTTCTTTATGACATTAGGCTTTGCATTGGGATTGAAGATAGGCTTCTGATAACCGTCCATGGTAAATCCTCCTAGTTTATTTACATTAAGGGTACATTAACTTCATCCGTCTTATCAACAGTCATAGCCATTAGTGACTCAGGAACCTGAGAGGCCATAGAACGGATGATAAAACGGATGCTATTCAATCTGATAGGTCTGACATACTCATTATTCATGACACTGATATAATGAGTATGATAGAAGTCACCTTGGTCACTGACAATCATATTCATATATTGAATCTCTTGTAGTGTCAGGCCAGAACGAGCAAAGATCTGATCCAGAGGGATATCCATGCCACTGATGTAGGTAATGACCGCATCAATATTGGCATTGATAACTGCCAGTTTAGGATCTGGGAAGATCTTTTTGGCATATAGCGCAGAAGCATCCTTGTTTTTCTTTAGATTCGCCAGACCCATAGAGTCATAAATAGCCTCTGCCTCATTGATAATGAAATTGGCAAAGAAATAATCCATGTGTCTCAAGAAATCAGACACAAAGAATTGATAGAGATAATGAGCTGCACTATACAGGTCTACATCATCGACCGTGAAGTTAAGACCATGATAGGTGCAGATTCTCTTGATAATCTCCTGATAAGTATCTACTCTTAGAGTCATAATTCTTTCAGTGACATCTTGAGAATCGTAGTAAGCAATTAATTGCTTGAAATTGGCATCCCATGCATCGACTACATTGGGATTAGATGCAAAGGCAGTTGGATTAGCGCGATTGGCAATTGCAGAGTCGATTATAGACATAATAAATTCTGTATTAAAATGAGCCAGTACTTCAGTCAGCTCATTTTCAGATACGATATTGAATCGCTCTGGATTTGTCATATGGCTTTCCTCCTTTATAAAATCTTACCTTTGTGTTTAGATAGCTATCTTAAGATAAATTTACAAAAAAAAATAAAGAGGGGATCGCTCCCCTCTTTATTTAAAACCTCACTAAAGTAGATTTATTATTGGTCGGATTTCCTCTTACCAGTCCAATAGACTCAAGCGGGAAATTGCCTACATTATCGCTAATGATTTCTTCATAAGCAACAAATGGCAGAATCCACTCAGGGACTGGCTCATTGATAGGAATAGCAATCGCATCAATACCAGTAGCAAATGCCTTATCTGTATTCATAAGACTCATTGCATTCTGATATACATCAGGGAAGTCATCCTTGATTCGATCAATATTCTTAGGAGTAATTTCAACCTTGATAATATCAATCGAGTTTCTCTGATCAAGATTGATAGTTTCTGTACCAGCTTGATGTAGGGCATTGTATGCAATAGCTGCTTTGATACCCTGGATTCTCATCGGATCTGCATAAGCAGATGTAGACTTGATCTTAGCCGGTTTATAAAACTCTTTCTTACCAGACTGGATAGAGTTGAAGATCTCCTTCTCAATAGTAGCAATAGACTTCACTACTTTAATCTGATCGATTACAGGAGTATCCAGTATCTCATTGAAGAGTACTTTCTTCAGTCTCTCCTTAATTGCAGCATTGGTAGTGGACTTATTGAAAGCATCCATACCTTTAGTATCAAGAGCTTCTTCAATAGGTACTTTATGTCCCTCTTGAAGCTCTTGGTTAGAGGCATAGTGCTTCTTAGCATCAGTCAAAAGAACTCTCTTAAACAGGAATTCAGTCTTAGCCAGCATCAGACACTGATATCCCTTAGGTCTAGGATACTCAGGATTATTTGGCAGAATGGCATTAGACTGATTACAATACTGGAATAGTAGCTCATTGAGTAACTTAGATAGACAATGGGCAATAATTGACAGAATACTATGACGAAGTTGATCCTGAGGAATGATCTTGAAAGGCATAGATACTCTCTGAGCCTCAATCAATTCATCATTCTCAAAGTCATAGTCAGTCAGATCATAGGTTATAGGATCAGTAGTCTCAGTGATATAGTCATACTGAGTCTTCTTGATTTTCATATCAACTCCTCTTACTTTCTTCAGAAGGAATTGATACCATGCATCATAGGACACGATAGCACTATCGGTATCCTGGATAACACTGACAGACCTAATAAGACTATCCATCTTCTCAGTTCTATCAATAATCTGATGAGGAGAGAATACATAGTCTTTCAAAAGATCAAGGAAGTGCTCTACCTCAGGCTTGATCTCATCAGGCACTACATTAGAATCGCTCCACTCAGTTCCTAGTTTAACCAGCATATTGACAAGCAGGTTAGTCACATAGGGATTATCACAGAACTCATAGAGATTATTCTTATAATACAGACGATTCAGATCAGCTTGAGAGAGCTGAGTCATAATCTTCCATACAATCTCCATATCATCATCAGAAGGTACATAACCAAAGCCAGTAGAAGTCATGACTTTAAAGAAGGTCTCCTGTACTCCAGGCATATGGGTCAGAATCTGACGATCATCAAACTGATATGGATCATTAATAGTCTGATGGATAAAAGTAATCACTTCATTGAGAGATCCAAAAGGTACATTATTAGCCAGGAAGCTCTCAAAGAATAGAGCCATAGCACTATTAAGACTTCTACCTTGAGCAGTAACAGCAGCTGCGACATAGAAGTTATAATAGAAACAGCTAGGCATACCTACACAACCATAGAATGCATTTGCATCTAGCTTATAGAGAAGCTGAAGCAGAGAATACTTCTGAAACTCAAAGGTACCCTTAGGATGCTTAAACATTTCCTTCTTGACTTTATCACGAGAGTTGATAAAGTCGTCGACCATCTTATAGAGTGGATGTGGTACATCAGCATGCTTAGTAAATAGAACTCCATAAGTGGTCATAATCGGTTGACGAGACAGAATATAATTGGCCAATTCTGGTAGAGTGATCTTAGCCTTACTCTTCTTATAGGAGTTATCAACTACTGCCTCGTGCCATTGCAAATTCTCAGCAATCGATCTATCTACTGCATACTCCAATTCAGTATGAGTCAGAGACGGGAAATAGAGCTGCAGCATATCAATTGCAGTATCCTTATAATTCTTAATTGCGATATTCTTATTAGCCCAGACTTCAAAGTCTGTATTAGGGACCACATTCTTAGGTCCCTTACTGGCTTGCATTGTAGCATAGTAACTACTCATTTGCATATCACCTCTTACAGGTTTGTTTCTTAAGAGATCGTAATTCATATATCTACGATCTCTCAGGAGTATAATATGTAGCCAACAATTTAGTAATCTAAATAGATTATTCTTCATCATTTAAGGAGGAATTAAGATATGTCTATCTTGTTTGGCGAAGATGCAAAGATGGCTCCGAAGTCCATCTTCAAAGATACAAGACCTCTTCAGGAGGCTTTTGTTTTTACTGAGCTCTCTCATATGCCTAAGCAGAAACTGAGAGAGTTTATGAAGGGTCCTGAGTACAAATATCTTGTCGAGAATGACATCATCTCTGGTGAGACTCTCGAGAGACTGGCCAATGAAGAGTATGAAGACAAAGCTATGGAGCTTGTTGTCTGCCATATGGCCAAAGAGAATGATGACGATCGTTGGAATGAGCTGGTTCGTCATCGTGCCGAAGAGCGTCGCCTGATGAATGAGCTCATTGGCGAGTATGGCGATAATGCTCGGACGTATGCTGAGCAGTATCGCGAGAATTTTGTATATAACTGTGTTCCGAAAGGCTATCTTGGCAAGTAAGCACATATTATAAAAATAGAAGTTACTCTTCGGAGTAACTTCTATTAATTTTATGGAGGTGGTTATATGATCACTATTGCCGGAGTTGATTTCGATTTCTTTATGACTCGAATGATTCGATATGATGAAGAGAATAATCTCATAAGAATGAGCGTTTATGTCCGAAGAAAAGATCAGCTTACTGATGAGTATCTCACAATAGACGTTCCAGGTATCAATGATCATCTAGAAAGAGCTTTTAGAGAGGCAGGTTGGTTAGATGGAAAGCAACAATCTGACATTTGAAGAGATCCTTGAGATGTATCCCGAGGCAGAGGCATTCCTCATTGATATCTTTAATAAGTATATCGAGGTTACCGATGCTATGAGTGAACTTGATGACAAGTTTCCTGTTAAAGATTGGACTTGGGATCTTGATATAAATAGAACTTACTTGATCAAAGAGTTCAAAGAGAATCCTTCGATTGAGAATACTGCCTGGACTTTAATCCCTATTGCTAGGGAAAAAGAGAATCTCAGAAACCAGAAAGAGAGACTTGATCGTCAGCTAAAGTGTGTAGCTGGTGAGCATGAATGGATGTTTCTTACTGAGCATATTAAATGGTGTAAGTACTGTGGATCTATTTGTAGAGATACATATACTAATGATGACTGTGATTGTATCAAGGTGGTCATTCAGGAGTATATCTATCCAGAATATCCGCATTTCTTAAACAAGGAGGACTCACGCTATGAAACTCCTGGACAAACTGAAGCTAATGCTGATAGGCAAGTACCGCCTGTATCAGATCAAGTGTAAGGGTGAAAGAGTCTATGATCTTGCTGAGCCTTGGCCAGAAGATGATATGATGCCTCCGCCCATGGATGCTCAAGTGGCATTTGATGAGATTTGCAGATATTTTCTCGGAGAAGAGCTCTATATGTATTGCACTTCTCCAGTAAATACAAAGCAAGCGAATTCTCAATTTCTATATGAGATTATGATCAATTATAAGGGTGATAAGAAGTACATGAAGAAGATGATGGACCATTATTACCCTAGGTATCTAAAGAAGGAAGGTAAGAAATAGTGTCACAGTTTAAAAGTATTAAAAATGATGACTACTATAAGCGAAAATCTCCTAAGTATACTGGTCCTAAACCAGAGATTCATTTCTATCCAGACGTCACAGATGAGGTTCTAAAGTCTGATCGATATGATATCGATTGGACACTCTCATATGCTGATGTCTTGAAGAAGATCAATGCACTAGAAGATATCCATACTCCTCAAATGGCATTTGCAAATGCCAAGACTGGAGATGCCTATAACTGCTTTGTGCATTATCTGGATATTAAGAACGAGACTCAAAGAGTCGCTCATGTTGAGTTCAATATGAGAGGCGAAGTCATTGTTAAAGAGTGGGTATAATCTTACCCACTCTTTAACTTTTCATTACCTTATATGACCAAATAAGGAGGACTATACATGATGGATAAGCGTATTTATGACATGAAACAAGCGCAGAAACTAGGCCGTATAGTAGATGAGGACACTCGATCTCCATATCCTTCGAATGTGAGATTCTTTGATTATTCTGGTTATATTGCCAGGTCTGTTATATCTGACTACCAAGAGATTGTCTATGGCAGGAAAAAGAAGCTGACAGAAGACCCGTCAACTCCTGTTACTCTCAGAGAGAATCCCTTGGTCAATATTCAGAACTATCCTCTTTATGAGACAATAGCAAATGGGCAACCTACCACAATTCATACTAGTGATATCACTATGGAGAATTGGCTCATTCACTATAACTCCATCCTCAATATCATGAGAGATGGAATCTATTCTGACTATGTCCAGAATTATAGCATCCATGTGGTATTCAATGAAGATCATCAGGTGGATCTCTATATTCCTGACTACTATCTGAATCTCATTATGTGGAGATTCGTTATCTTTTTGGGCCATGAAGTGGAGCCCTATCATATCTTCTTTGTAGATGAGCTTAGGTCCAAATCGATTAAGTCCTATATTGATGATTTTGTTATTGAGCCGAATATTGGTAAGACCTCTATTATGGCCATTAGCAATGTCATCGTAGATTCTTTGCAGTACTATCATGATATCGATCAATTCTCAGATTATCTGGCCAATACCCTGAATCTGGATGATTCCGCTGAATTGATGATGGCAGATGAGGAGTACTATGATGCTACCCATCAATCCTATAAAGGATATCAAGTAGACCAGGTCAATGATGCAATAATGAAGAATGCCCATCGGTCTATCGAGGCTATTAAGAGAGCCAAAAATAAACTTGGGCATGACCATTGTCTCGTTGATGTCTGGAGAACTGGTGAAGGTGTAAACCCGAAACAGTATGCAGAGGTTACTACTGCTATTGGTGTAAAGCCGGATGGACGAGGAGGTATCTTTCCTGAGATTGTCGATACTTCTTTTATCGGTGGTGGCTTGACCAATCCTGTAAATTACTTCATCGAGTCTTCTACTTCTCGTATCGCTCAGATTGAGAAGCATAAGAATGTGTCTAAGTCAGGTGTTCTGGCTCGTATTATGAGTTTGAATAATACAGATACCTATCTGTATCCTGATGAGAACTATGACTGTAATAATAAAAACCTCATTCCTATCGAGGTAAAGTCCTCTGATCATCTGAAGTCTCTTAATATGAGATACTATCGGATGCATCCTCTGGGACAAGAGAAGATGATTCATTCTAAGACTGACCAGCATCTGATTGGTAAGACGATCTATCTTCGTTCTCCGATTACTTGTATTAGCCATATGAAAGGACATGGTATTTGCCGTAAATGCTATGGCAATCTTGCCTATGCCGTTCATGACTATTCTAGTAATTTCGGTATCAATATCGGATGTATTGCATCTGAGTTGGTTACCTCTAAGCAGACACAGAAGCAGTTGGCTGCTAAGCATATTCTAAAAGCCTCTATTGATAAGATTGAGTGGAGCGTTGACTTCTACTCTATCTTTGAGATGGAGAATACAGTTGTGAGACTAAGTAGCGATTTTGAGAATCCTAAGGACTATATTCTTCTCATCGATCAAGACTCCATTGAATCCGACTCTGATTATGAAGGAGAAGATGGAAGTGATAGTGATGATGGTGAAGAGAAGTCTAGTGGGGACCTCGATGATTATGTCACTGAGTTTGATGTACTGAAAAAATCCACTGGGGAAGTATATCGTATCACTACTGAGAGTGGAGAGAAGCTCTTTATTACAAATGAGCTGAATGCCATTATTCGTCATAGGGCTAGACCTACTGATGATAAGGTACAAATTCCTGTAACCGCTCTTAAGGAGTATCCTCTCTTCACAATTAAGGTTCGCAACAATGAGATCAATAAGGTCTTGTTGAAGCTAAAGAATCTCTTTAATCGGTCGAATGAAGTCCGTGGTAAATCCATTCACGAATTGCTTCAGGAGATTATCGATACCAATATCGAAGGTGATATGGGAGTTTCTGCTATTCACTATGAGGTCATGCTCTCTAACCAGATCAGAGATCCTGATGATGTACTGGAGAGACCTGACTGGACTATGAGGAATCCTCCCTATCGTATCCTTACCCTCGATGAAGCATTGACTAAGAATCCTTCTGTGACTATCTCTCTGTCTTATCAGAAGATTACTAAGAGTCTCTACACTCCTCTTACATTTAAGAAGCGTGGAGCCTCTTATATGGATCTCTTCTTCCATGAGCATCCTCAGAGAATTATTAGAGATATTCCTGAGGAGGAAGAGAGTAAGCGTAAGCCTGGAGAGCTGTGGGAGCCCTTCAAGCTTGTGGAGAATCCAGATAAAGTCACTTCCGAGGAAGTTACCACAGATGATGATGGTACTATCCTCGATGTCGAAGAATAAGAAAGAGGAGCCTTCGGGCTCCTCTTTTATTTTGCCATTTTTACACAATCTAGTTAGATATTATAATCTTGAAAGGAGGGGTTTATATGACTAGCTTCATTAAACCTAGAATTAGTAAAATAGCTCAGCAAGTCAAAGAGCTATATCCTGGTAATCTAGTAAAGACCGTACACGATGAGTATATGCTCATTGTATGCGGCACTGGAGTCAGAGGTATGGCTCTCGCATTCAGCTTGGTTGGAGAATGCACTCTCGGTGAATTTGCTCCGATCAAGACTCCGTTACTCTTGTATCGGCCTCAGGTTAAAGACCTGGACATGAATATGGACTTTTATTGTGATATCAGATATGGGATTATCCCCATTGATCTGGATAATGTAAAAGAGGTTCTCATCAATGATAGAACCTCTGAGGATATGCTTAGACTTCAAACCTATATCGAATGTTTTGCTTGTCTAATTAAGGGTGAGTTTGGTACCAATGATAAAGGACAGTTTGAGTTTTATCCAAATGTCTTTCATCGTGGGATTGCCAATATCCTTAATGCATATAATCCCAATGCAAAGCCCAATTGGTATGCGATCGAGTTTATCCAGGAGCCTAAAGAAGAAATTCAGGCTTCTGAAGAAAACAAGAATGATGCTAAAGAGCCTGAAGCTCCTGAAGACCCTGAGGAGGGTGAGATAGAAGAAACCAAAGAAGAAGAAACTGTCGATTGGGATGGACTTGATCTGCCAGATGAAGAATGTAAAGATGCTGGAGAGGTCAATACAGAAGAGGAAAGAACTCCTGTCGAAAATACAGAAGTTCGAGATCCAAGAGAGTACTTAGAAGAGCATGATTTCTACTCTAAGAGTACCAATGAGAAAGTCGATCTTCTATTTGAGGCCTTTGAACCCTATCTGGAGAATGGCAAGCTTCCTATCACTTCAGCATATAAGTACATGAAGTCTGGTTCTCTTGGTTGGCTTAATAAAAAGATCAATACAACTAGAAAGATTATCCTTGCATCTAAAGAAGAATTTAAGTTTATTCTTAATTCTTCTTCTAATGCGATATATAAACGATTTGATTGTTGCTTGGGCACTGCTAATCATATAAGAAGAAAAGTAGCAGAAATGGTTAATGAAAAATTAACCAGTCGTACAAACATTCATCAAAATGAATATTTCGCTGAAGCAAATAAGCTATATGAATCTGGTATAACAACTTCTACCAGAATTCGGCAGATCCTCGAAGAGCGTTATCCAGACGCCGATATGGATCTCGATTATATCGCTAGAGCTGTACTTAGCAATATAGCAAAGAGAAAGAGAGGACTTCACACTCCTAAAACTACAATGAGTGTTGATGAGTTTATCGTCAACTATAGTACATCTGTTGCTATCTCTAGATATAGATATAAGGAGCAAGTCATATCTCAGCTTACTTATATGAAGAATCGATTTCCTAATATCATAGATGAAGCTGAGAGTTTTACGACAAATAATCCTATAACTGATATGCTTATTCTTTATGGGATCTATCGCTTCACTAATAAGCTATCTCCTATGTCTATGATCGATAATCCTAACTTTGCTCATGTATTTGAACAAATCGCTTCCATGTCTTTCTCAGAATTCTACAAAGATTTTATTATTCGCGATAAATACGATGAGCATAAACTGAGTGTCACAGCCCTACCTATTATAAAGATGCTGTGCTACTATAAGTTTATGGATAGCAAAAAGAAACGAGCTCTGGCTGCAAAGATTAGCAATAAAGATAAAACTCCTGAAGAAATTTATAGATCTTTTGATCGAATTGATAAGGACTTCTTTGTTGCTATTATTGGTAAGCCTCTTTCTCCTGCACAGTTAAATGTCTTTTGCAATAATATTGGCGTAACGGCTGAAGACGTACTTAGGATAAAGAAAGTGACTTCCAATACTAGAAATAAATTTGATCATCTGAAAGATCTCATGACTCTCATTTAAGAAGAAGGGGCAGATACTGCCCCTTCTTTTTTTTTTGTAAAATCGTAGAATTTTGATCGCATATTATTACTATGAGAAGGATGAGTACGCTCATTAATCTTCTCCTCTAAGTACGCTTAGAGATTCTTACTAAGGAGGTCATTACGATGACTGATTCCCATGAAATGAAAGATATCCAGCGCGGTTCCATTATCAAGACTATCAATGGAGCCAACAAACAGGAGACCTGGTCTCTGGTCCTCGGGTGCATGGAGGATCGTGATAGTGTAACCTGTTTAAGACTGACCTTTGATGAGGAGTTTAAGAATATTCCTTCATTGAAGATCAGCTCCAATATCTTCGGCGAAGGTATGAATGTTTACGCGAATCCATTCAGCTTCTTGAATATCAAGATTGAATGGATCAAGGAAGTACTCGATCCCATTCCTCAGATTGAGTACTTTGGAGTAGTTAGTTCCATCGTGAACTACTTTGCTGGCTTCTTCTATAAAGATGAAGAAGGCCAGCTCAAGATGGACATGCCATATGTCCAGAATCCCGTATTCTTTATGGTTAATGGTATGGTGACCATCAATCAGGCTCGTAATATTGAGCTTAGCACTAAGATCAAGATGCAAGAGCGCATTGAGAAGAAAGAGAAGGATGAAGTTGATCGCAAGATGAATGCGATTAAGCCCTTCAGCAAGAAGAAGGCTGGTCAGAGGACTCCTCAACCGAAGGATGTCAAGAAGGCCTTTGAGTCTCTTGGAGTTTATACTCTGGATACTCAGAATCGTATCGAGGCTATCTACAAGTTCTTCCAGAACTATCTAGCTCCTGGAGAGCGGCTCTCTATTCCTATGGTCTATAAGATCATGTTTAAGGGAGCTCTACTTCAGAAGATGCAGAGTAGCAGCTCCTCTGTTACTAAGGATGCATTTGCATTCATTATCAATAATGATATCGTTTCCATTGCCAATCAGCTCTCTATCTCTTCTGTCTCTGCTAGATCTCTCAGAAATCAGGCCCTCTGTATCTTTACCGGGACTGAGCAAGTACGTTCTAAAGTTGCTAGCCCTAACTCCGAGATGTACGAGAGAGCAAAAGAGTTGTACAACCAAGGTAGCAAGAGTACCGAGGTTAGAGATATTCTCATGAAAGAATATAACCTTGATAAGGTAGATGCTAAACGAATTGCTATCAATACTATTCCATCTAGAGGAAATACTCGGAAGGAAAATGACAGAGTTAATAGAATTCTGGATATCATGTCTTGCAAGTGGGCTTCTTCTCTTATTGATGTGGGTCAACTCCTGAATGATATCACTGTATACTCTGAAAAGGCCGATAAGATCTACAATGGTACCATCACTGTTGATACTGGTGATAACTTCAATGATGCTATTATTCTGATAGCTATCTATGGTTCCATCAATAGCTGGAAGTGGTTCCAGTTCATCTTTGAGGATCGGTATCATCGGATTGCTGAGACCTTTAGCAAGATGACTATTAACGATATCCTTAAGAGATACAAAACTCCTGCTATGAGTCATCAGACTTTCTATTCTTCCAAAGTCATGATTTTGAAGATCATGAGCAGTATCATGTGTTTGTCCGATGATGACAAGCTCTATCTCAAAGCTGTCGCCACTGGTGCAGTTAAGTGTGATCCTAAGAAGATTGATCCTATCTGCAAGGCATTTGTTCATTCTACTACTAATGCTATCTCCAAGAGTATGAGTAAAGCAGTAGGTCAGATGATTGATATTCCCAATGCAGATACTCTGTTTTCGAATATCGATGATGGAACTCTTTTTACTAGTGTTCCTGATTCAGATTTGATTCCGACCCATCTGTCCAATAAGCTCCAATAAGATAAAGAGGGGACATCTCGTCCCCTCTTTTCTTTTTTAGTCACATATTATCATAGTAATAAGGTATACGAAATGAGGTTTTATACATGCATGAGATTAGAGTATATCGAACTCATATTGAAATTACCAATTACAGATTAGGTGACTATGCCTATATAGAAAGACAACACTCTATCTATGACAAGGTCTATCATAGATGGTATCCTAAGGGAATGCATTATGATGCTGAGCAGAAGATTCTTATGCTTCCCAGAGGAGTAGATATCGATAAGATGAAATGGGCTCTTGGAGATGAGACTATCATAAGAGTCATAAGAGATGCTGATCCGTTTGAGAAGATTGATCGACCTTTGAATATCAAATATACTCCAAGAGACGAAGACCAGAAGCAAGCCATTAAGTTTATTATGGGTCTTGATCCATATCAGTATACCTCTCAGTATGCTATGCTGAGTCTGAATCTGAATACTGGTAAGGGTAAGACTTATTGTACAATTGCATCTATGGCTCTGAAAGGTCAAAGATGTGCTATTATCACAGATACCAATGGATGCCTCGAGCAATGGTATACTTTCTTCCAAGAGTATACTGATATTGACCCCAATGACATCTGTTGGGTAGGACCAAATAATGTCCGCAAGTTAGCAAACTCTCCTAAGAGATATTCTGTTTATCTGGCTCTTCATTCTACTCTTAGAGCATATGCTAATAGAGTAGGATGGCAAGGAGTAGGAGATCTCATTCGATCTTGGATGATTGGAGTTAAGATCTATGATGAGGCTCATCTGGATATGGATAACATGTTTAAAATAGACTGCTATACCAATACCAATTTGTCTCTCTATCTGACTGCAACTCCAAATAGAAGTAGTTATGAAGAGGACAAGATCTTCCAAGAGCAATTCAAGGGAGTTCCTATGATTGACCTCTTCCACTATGATGTAGATCCCCATGCTAAGTATGCTGCCCTTCGATTTAACTCTAAGCCTACAGCTAGACAGATCTCTGACTGTAAGAATGCCTATGGACTAAATCGGATGAAGTATACAGATTATTTGGTACAACAAGTACCATTCCATCAATTACTCCATATCTTAGTCAAACAAGCAACTTCTAAACCAGGAAAGTCTCTATGGTATGTAGGGACTAATAATGCTATAGCAGTTGTCTTTAATTGGCTAATGGAGAATTATCCAGAACTGGCAGCTTCTGTAGGTGTCTTCAACGGAGAGATTCCAAAAGAAGAGAGAAGAAGCCAGTTGGATAAGAAGATCATTCTTACTAATACCAAATCCTCTGGCGCTGCTATTGATATACCCGACTTAGTAGAAGTCATCAATCTAGCAGAGCCATTTAAATCAAGAGTCTTAGCACAACAGACCTTTGGTCGGTTAAGAGCATCGAATACAATCTATAAAGATATCGTAGATCTTGGATTTGTACAGACCAGATCCTACTATAACTTTAAGAAGCCAGTATTTGCTAAGTATGCTACTGACTGTCTAGAGGTCAGAATTAGCGACCAAGAACTGATTGAGAAAGCAAAACAGATTCTTCTTGAGAGAAAAGACCTCTATATGCCATTTGATCTACCAGATCCAAGACCTGGGCATGAGGGAGAATATATCAGGAAGAATCGCTATACAGAAGAGGAAATAGAGACTCTTCTAAATTCGTAAAATATGCGTATATTGATCGCATATTATTATCTTGAGCAGGATAGGAGTAATCCTATCCTGTATCTTTTTATGAGGAGGACGACATTATGACTCGTCAATTTGCACCCGTGAACCCGGGCCTGTGGGAGGGCCTCGATGCATTCCTCGGTACTACTCTGGCCGAGAGCGCGCATCGTTTCAATATCAGCTATAATCCTCGTTTCGACAAGGATGCTCTCAAGGCTATGGAGATCCTTAGCCGTGAGCAGATCGGAACAAAGAACTTCAAAACTGAAGCCTTTGTATCCGATATCGAAGGCATGGCGAGTGCCTTCGGTGCATCTCAGGATCTCATTGGATCTCTGATCGGTGAGACTGAGAATGAGAAGTTCCAGAAGGCACTGGACCTTCTGGATTTCATTCTGTCTGGTGTCAAGATGGTACCGCTGGACAAGATGCAGGCTGCGAAGGAAGCTCTTCGACAGATGGCTGTGTCTCTGTCCAAGTATGCTCCTGATGCCAAGACAATCTCCAAGTTCCTATCCATGGTTCCTGGCATGAATAAGTATGCCAAGCCTCTGATCAGCTTCTCTGAGAAGCTGGATGAGGCTATCAGCATTCTGAATGTCGGAGCCGACAACTGTGTCTCCAAGTCCATTGATGCAATTCGAGGCGCAGTCGAAGCTCTGAGAGATATCGAGATCGAAGATATCAAGAAGAGCTCCAAGAATGCAGCCTCTACCAATGATGTCAAGAATGCCATCGAAGGCAAGGTCATTGACATGGAAGAGGTCAAAGAAAAGAAAGAGGTGAAGAAAGACAAGAAGGACAACACTCACAATAGCAAATTCAAGAAGGAGGAAACTGTTGTGAGTAGTGAACCTATGACTGCTGAGACTGCGGCTATGTCTCAGCAGATGATGCCCCAGTATATGAACCCTGAGTTCAATCAGGGTTATATTTCTGACACTGATGGCTCCATTCCTGAGTTCATCAGAGACGGAGCCGATCTTGGAAAGATCGACCCCAATAAGTCCGTGCCTGACTTCATTGCCGAGAATGCAATGAATGTCCCGCCGGTGACCCCCCAGCAGAGAGTCTTCAATCCGGTCGATCAGAATATCTATCTGGACCCCCGTCTGGCCAACTATCCATTTGTAGATCAAATTTTACAGATCGCAAATGGGGTAGGATATTTCATGGTGCCCGAGCTCATTGTTGATACCAGCAATGAGCCACTCCTGATCTTTATCAGGATCTATAACTCCCAGGCTTATCTCTACGATAAGTCTTTCATTATTGACCTGGGGAAGGTAATCGATAACCGTTATGGAATCTGGCCCTGCGCCAATCCAAATGGACAATTTAACATTTTGGAGTCCTGTGAGGAGGCTTATCGTCTTTTCAATAAGGATGAGAAGCACCTCAATAAGGACTTCATCCAGAATGTGATCCAGTTCGGGTTCAGCAATTTGGACCCGAAGGTAAAGAAGAGCAATACCTTGTATGGTTTCAGAATGACTGAAACCAATAGGGTGATCAGTCTGATCACCATGCCTACTCATATCCGGAATACGGAGAATCTCATTCCTGCGGCTACTCGGAATATCATCCGGGGAGCTTGTATCAGAATGAGTCCCAGCCTCAAGGAGTATGTGATCAATGGTCGATTCCGCTTCATTGATCTCGATCCCGAGACAATGGAGTTCACTCTCTCCAATGAGGGTATGAGTTCCTATTTCATGGGACCGGCCATTCCTCATAAGCCGGTTACAATTAAGTGTGTTCCGGCGAAAGATGAAAATGGCAATTTCATTCCTGCCTCGAATAAGGAAGGAGGTACTGATATTAAGTTTAATATCAATATCAACTCCTAATTATCGGGCAAGTAAAAGCCCTGGGTCATTGTACCCAGGGCTTTTATTTTTCTCAAGGATGTGATAGAATGGATAATGAAAAGTATTATTCTCCATTCCAGATCATCAAGTTTGAAAAGATCTCAGATGACGTTCATCACATGGGTCGTCACTTGATGATCCGGATTTGTGTGAATCTTGCAAAAACGGTTAATGGTACTCGATATTTCTTTTATAAAGAATATGAGTATGAGCATAATAAGACTAAGAAAGTCTCTATAAAGAGAGGCTTTGATTATTATCTCTCTATTGAAGAGGTATCTAAGGCTAAGGATCATGATAAGTTATTTATACGTATTGGTCCTGCCGAGTATTATGGATTTATGGATCTCATACAAGAGGCCATGAAATGGTTTACGAGCTCTAAGTATAGCAAGCTTTATGCCAAGAAAGGTGCTGAGCTTGTATTTACTAGCTCTACTATCCCTAGCAAAACTCTGTCTGGATTGCCCATGGGCTATTCCATTACATTTTCTCCATCCATCATGGATGCAGGAAAAGAATTCAAACCATCGATTAAGATTACTGTAGATACTAGTACGAATTATCTCGACTATTATATGACAGTCGATAATCTATTTGGTATCTATGGAGCACTGGTGAACTACAATATGTTTATGAGTGCTCAAACTATGATAGCATCACTAGGAATTCCATTGGGTACGAATCGTATTGATCTATCTGATGAGAATAATAGCAATCCTCTTCCTCAACCTGAGATAGAGAAACCTAAGAATGACTCTATCAATGGAAGAAAGATTGGAGGAACTAAATTAGAAGACTTGGAGTGATCGTATTGTACACTCTAGCTGGTATAACTTTCTATGACAATAACGATAGCGATGGAGTTATAGCCAAAGCCTATGATAAGATGAAGACAAGATCTCTTATCGAGGCTGGCTATGAGATAGATGAGTTTCCTGATATAAGTGGCGAAGTAGAATATATGCTAAAGAAGTCTAGGACATCTCTTATTCATGCTATTAATATGGCCAATTCACAAAAGATGATGTCAGAGCATGAGCAGCATTGGATTCAATTCTTAGAGTGTTTTGGATTCGAAGCAGAAGTAGTTGAGTATAATATGACTATGCTACTTGGAGTTGCCAATATCTCTGGAGTTGATATCTTTCAGGACAAAGTTATTAATGGACTATATACTCTCCATGGCCATCGGTACTTGAAAATCTGCACCACTTCAAAAGTACAGAATGACCATGGAGAGAATCTAATTCTGTCTGCTCACTTTGTACATCAGATGCTGTCTCTATTCAAGGGATCGAATGTCTATGGAGCATACTTGTATATCAAGTATTGTCCTGCTATAGACATTTATTCGACTCTTGTATTGACAAGAATGCTTCATCTATTGCTGTAAAAGAACCCGAGGGAGATTCTCCCTCGGGTTTATTTTTTTTTTAGACACAAAGAATGAGAGGTTGATTCGGATTAGCAGCAGAGACATGAGCCTCTTCTAGCTTCTCTACAATATCATCTCTCTTACCTGCCTCATTCTCAAGATCAGATAGTTTAAGATCCATATTGGCATATACAGTCTCAAGACCATCAAAATACTTGAGATTCTCATACAGGAATTTAGCTACATCTGCTTGAGAAAGATTCTCAAAGGTTTCCATCATCGTAGGCGGAATTGTCATCAGATTTGTAGCATGCTTAATGAAAAGAGTTACAGGAAAACTCTTAAAAGCTCTACTCACATCAGTATCATATACTGAAGTCAGTCTGATCTTATTGGGTGGCACATATTTGATAAAGATTTGATTGATAAAGATAGATGTCAAGTCAGCTCTCATCTGAATAGCTGCGATATCGTCATAGCTATAGTCAGTAGGAAGTACAGAATAGATACCATAACCCTGTGCTTCATGCTGAGCTAATGCATCTTGAGATAGAGAAGGCCAGTTGATGTCCTTCAGACCCAAGATATCTACTCCATCTGGAACCACATTATCAATCAGATACCAACCCTTACCAAGAGCCATAGACCTATCAATAATGACAGTCAGCTCATTGGGGAAGTATCTACTAAAAGTATCCAAAGTATCTTGAGCAATCACTTCATTAGCCCAGACATCTTTACTAAGATTCTCAGGAAGATTTAGCATCTTAGTGCCAAGTCTCCTTTCAATCTTATCAAGCAGTCTAGACATCTTATTATTAGGAGCCATACACGAGTCACCTCCTTATTAAATAAATGTTTTCAATCCACGGAACTACGAAATAAATCTACTTGAAGGAGGAATTCCATTATGGAAATTGCTACTATCAATGAGTTTATCGAGAACGTAGAGGCTAATTGCCATGATGCTGAGACTAAGACGGCTCTCGTTAACTTTGCTGGTGAAGCTCTGGATAATGAGACTAAGGCCGAGGCTCTTCAGCAGTTTATTAATAACTTTACTACCGAGGGTGAACTCGATCCTGAGATCTATGAAGTGGGATCTTATGCTATCGATGATTTCTACCAGGACTATATCGGTCAGGGTGGAGAACTTGATCCCTCTGGCAATGGCATCGTAGGTTCTTCTGACTAATAAAAGAGACGGGCATATTGCCCGTCTCTTATTCATCGTCCAATTACCCTAGCAATTCTACTAAATATACCAGAGAGGTTGCCCTGGTCAGGACCCTGCTGTTCAGTAGGATCAGACTGAAGGAATACCTCATCAGGGATAGTAGTAAATGCAGGTTGATCTAAGTCAGAGAGACTCAGGTTATTCTGTCTAGCATAAGCCTCTCTAGCCTTAGGATCTCTAAGTAGTTTCTGCAATGCAGCTTTATCTGCCTCGACCTCTTTCTTGACCCATTCCTGATATAGGGTCTTACCAGGAGCCTGGTCAAGCTGTTTTGTCTGCTCATCAATAATCTCTTGGGTCTCAAGAGAGATACTCATATCAAGATCGACATTAGTGCCAGGCTTATCAAAGTCATACACAGCTTCTTCAAGCTCAGCGTCAGTCTTGATCTCATGTCTCTCAATACCCCAAGTCTGCATGAGCTCTCCACCTTCATAGATGATATAGAGAGCCCACAACCAAGAGAACACTTGGTCATCATGAGTATTAGAAGAGTGCTCAATACGACCATTCTTCTTGTACTCTAGACCACAGAGTTCATCATAAATAGTCTTGGATACGATCTTATCTTTATGATAGTCGACCCGGTTACGGAGGATATCCATGAGCTTTTCACGCTCTTGGTGAGTAGAGTCAGAACCAAACACTTTTGTTTTTTGTTTTCTGACAAAAGATTGACCTCCGCCAATTCTCTCTTCAACTACTTTATCTTTAATAGTAAAGAAGAGATTTCTCTTGATGGGAGTAGTCAATAGCTTAGCAATGATAGTAGCACCAAAGCCGCCATTTCGCTCGATATTAACTACAGCATTTGGCATATACTTAGAGACAAGTTCAAGAATAACTGCAGCTAGATCTAGAGTTGGAATCCAGTTACAGTTAAATTCAGCTGTTACTCTGGTAGTCCAAGAGTCAATGATCGTAATTGCAGAAGAATCTCGCATATAGCCGCCAGCGACATCCACTCCGATGAGCGGTATATGCCTCGGGTCCATACGTTCATAGACCAAGATTGGATACTTATTGAAAACCATGAAAGATCCGACAGGAGCTCTCAGAAGGTTACGAATAGTATCCAGATCTTCTTTTCTAAAGGGAGAGTTCTCAACGGAGGGAGACCACTCGAGCAACACCTCTCGACGGATGGAATCCCAGTCAAGCTCCATGTTACGGCAGAGATCCCTAAACCATGCCTCAGAGTATCCAAGCTGCTGATAGGAGTACTCAATATAGACAAAGGTAGATCTCTCATTGGTATTGACAATTTCCATAATCTCATTGTAAGTGAGATTATACCAACCTTCATTAAATTTAGTAGCATTACCCATAGCCTCATAGCAATACTGACCCTCTTCAGTAGCCAGCATACCAGGCGTAGTAGTAATAAGCATACCATATGGCTTATGGTTCTGACGAGCATTATTAGCAGCAGTATTCCAAGCAGGAACCATGTTCATGTAGATGATCTTATTATGCTTAATAAAGGCGTACTCGTCGATATAGATGATCGAGGTAGTACGACCACGCATAAGGGAGGCTGCGCTAGTCTTATCTCGAGCAGAAGCCACAGTACGAATGACATTATGATTGACCGGATGGGTCATACTCTCAACTGATGACCGTCCCTTTAGCTTAGTACCATCTGGAGCAAACATTTGGTCCATCCTAAGATAGGATGGCAAGAGCTCTCGGGTATCTTTAATACGAGCCAAGTTATTCTTCGAGTCATCGAATTTCTTATTCAAGAAAGAAATTTCGGAGCTATTGGTACCAAAGTTAAATAGATATAGATACCAGACTACAGCACAGTAAGTCTTACCTGTCTGACGAGGAAGAATACACATAGTATTCAAGTTCAGCATCAGACAGAATAGCATTGCCAAGTTTCCTCTATGAAGGATAAAAGGAATACCACCAGACTTACCTGCTTGAGGGATACGTACTACTTCTCGAATAAAGTACCAAGGATTGTAGAGACACTCCCTCAATATCTTCATCTTCATAGTAGTAGACAATCTGGGATCATATGGATCTACTCCTGCTAGATCGGGATCAAGCAAGAGTAGCATAAACTCATAATGCTTTATACCTCTATCTTTGAGGTACATGGCTATATCTATAAATGATTTATTGGAGGTACTATGATGATAATAGACTACACGTTGAGTAGTTGCATATTGTACAGCCATCTCTAACTAGTCCTCCTTTCATTGGATTAGGATTTTAATAGTAAGTTTGAGCATTGAAAACATGAGATTAAAACCTTCAAATAAAGGAGATTTACCATGGACAATCATGATATTCGTAAATTGATTAGCACGGAAGCCGGTAATACAGAGGCTGGCGAGCCTCCTATTAAGGCTTTCACTGAGGAGGTAACTCCCAATATCTATAAGGTTGAAATCAAGCCTGAGCAGTGGCAGAAGGATCTGTCTATTGCTATCTGTGAGATCGAAGTTCCGGGTCTGCATGAGAGTTGTATCTGTCATGTCTATCCCGACGATGATCTGATTCTGAACCATGCAGAAGATCGTGCTGCTGCTAATAAGCTGCTGCATGATATCTATGATGAGGTTCTGAAGATTGATACTCTTACTTGCAAGATCAAGTGCAAGTTTATTGGCGAAGTTCCCACAGAGACCATTTATCTGGAGCTGGAAGAACTGCCGTTCTTCGATGTTCCTGCTTCTAAACTTGGTCTCTAATTTATAAATTGCGAAAGGAGACACTGGTATGCTCGCAAGAGGTGAAGCTGCAAACACTTATCGCTCTCTTATTAAGACTCTTATGGAGCGCACCTGTTATTTCCACACTGTAGATGGAAAAGATCTTATGAAGAGTGAACTCGATTATGATACTTTTATTAAGATGATTCCTCAGATTGAATATCTCGACACAGAGGATCAGTCTTATACAAAGTTCTATATCAATCCTCTGATGAAGATTCTTCTCATTCTTAGCTCCAAGAAAGAAAACTCTGGAACTATTGAGTTCCATGAAGTTCCTTTTGAGATTCTCGAGATCATCTATGATCAGTTGAGCAAGTCTGTATCCCATGGTTATAGATTGGCTCTGGATGATGCTCGAAAGAATTTCTCCAACCTCTTTAAAGAAGATCGTAGTCTTTCTGATATTACTTAAAGGAGGTTGACTAAGATGATTATCAATAGACATATTGAAGAAGTATATAAGAAAGTCTTCGGTATCTGTTCTTCTGATGGATTTGTCATCGAAATTGCTGGCAAAGTCTATAAGAAGAATGAGATCACTTATGACTATCTTGTAGATAATGCCGGTAATATCGGCTATATTGAGGACAGAAATCAACCTGAGAGTAGAATGTATGCTTCTCTCTTGGTTATGATCGTAATCTGTCTCTGTCTGGACCGCAGATATACTGATGAAAATGGCATTCAGTTTGTTGGTGTTCATGACAGTGTACTCAATCTGATTTATAAGGTCCTTACCTGGGATCTGAACTCTGGATATAACTCTGCTGTGACTGATTGTAAAGCTATCCTTGATAGACTGCGTCAGAACTCGGACTCTCTCAGTAGAGGTATCTGATATAGAGGGGTGGCTAAGTGCCACTCCTCTCTTAAAGTCCAGTAACTCTCCTTATCTGGAACATTGAAGTAAGTTCAAGCAAAGGAGGTATTAACGGAATATGGCGCCACCGTTAGTCCGAAAACTTCCTAAGGTAACTGAATACGTACGTAATGTAGGGAAGTCTGTAGAGTATGCTACTATAGACTATCTCAAGGGCTCCATGGAAGAAACTAGTAGTTTCATGGAGAATAACCAAGAGCTGTTTAGAGATATTGCAGCTGCTGCTAAGAACTATAAGTCTACCCTTAGAGCTGCTGATAAATCTATTAGACAGTCTAAGATCTATGAGGCTGGATCTGAATTAAAGAAGAACCTCTTTGAGTCCATTAGAACTGGTAAATTCTATGATATGGATCGAGAGGCAGAATATCAAGCAAGAGCTAGTGGTTCTCTTGGTGATATGAGCGATATGGATGATTGGAGTTTTGACTCTAATCAATTTGATATCGACTCTGGAGATATGAGCACTGAAGATAGCACTGGTATTATCTCTAGTGCTGTTAAAGATGCTACCACTGCTCAGTCTCAAGTAATTGCTAAGAGTGCAGAATACATGGCCGAGATGAATAAAGCCTCTACGAGACTCTTGTTCACTCAAGGTGAGAAACTGTACTCTACTGTCAGTACTGGTCTTGCTGGCACTCAGTCGATGCTAGAAAGGATCAATGCCTTTCTAGATGGTCCTTTAACGACCCATCTGAATAACTCTACTGAGTTCTATAAGGCTACTACTGATAAACTGAATGAGATTACTGGCTATATCAAAGAGATGACTGAGATGCAGCGCAATCTCTATAAGAGAGAGCAAGCAAAAGATCAGGAATCTCAGTATAGTAAGGTTGGATCTTCTCCTGACCTTAAAGAGTATGCTAAGCAAGTCAGAAAGAATCTTATGGATGCACTGCCTCCTGAGGCTCAGATGCTGCTTGGTGACGATATGGGCGATGGTAGCAATATGCTACTTGCATTTGTTGCAAACCCATTACGATATGGCCCAGATCTAATAGCAAAGACACTAGTCCCTGCTACTATTAAACAGTCGCTCCATGTACTAGATGCATCTTTTAGTAATCTATTCACGAACTTTATTGCTCGAATGAATCGAATGGCTAAGGATGATCTAAGTGATAATCCTATCTTCAAATTTATTGGTAAACTATTTGGTCTGAGAACTGATACAAAGACTGGAATAGATACCAGTAAGTATGAGAAGGGACCTGTACCATTTGATGGTATTACTCGAAAAGCAATTGTCGACATCATTCCTGGTCACTTAGCTCGTATTGAAGCTGCTCTTACTGGTAAGACAGAAAGAGTATATGACTTTGAGACTGGCAAGTGGACTACGATTGATAAGATTGAAAAGTCTTATAAAGATCGTAAGAAGAATGCTGTACGAGATGCTACTTGGGACGTAGGTGATGATGTCCGAGATTATATCAACTATGTCAAGAAGTCCAATGAGGCCTATGCTGCTAGACTCCAGAGTGACTATGAGACTATCACTAAAAAGATCTATGAAGATAGTGGTGTCTTTGAGCCTTACAAAGCTCAGGGTCATGGAGAGGATAAGCAGAATCCCTGGGATTATTATGGAGTAGATAAAGCTACCTTTATGCGTCTAGCTAAACTGATGGTCGGTTCTGCTGATGATGTGTATAAAGGTAAGAGAAAGACCAATGCTTATGGCTTAGCTGGCAATGTATTAGATTCTATTGAGAGAGAAGCCAGATATTGGAGAGATGCTGAGAAGAGTGGCGTCTCTACCTATCGCTATCTCTATGATGAGTCTCATGGTAGCGGAGGCACAAGAAAGACCTCTAATGCCAATAATATCATTGCAGCTGCTACTGACCAGTACAACAAGAATATCTTCTGGTATCTCAGAGGTATTTATGCCGAGCTTTCTCAGATGAGATCTGATGGAGGCTTTGGCGGAGGATCTGGTGGTAAACGTCGTAGAAAGCCTAAAGGTCCTTCTGGTGGTGGAGGAACTACTGATCCTAGAGCTGCTTTTGAACAGAGGCTCAAGGATGAACTTGACTCTACTGCTAGGAAAGCAGAGAGCACTTCTACTACCAATAAGAAAAATGACAACTATAAGTCTGAAGAAGATCTCGATCAGGAGTTTGATGATTGGTACGATGCTCACTATGGTGAGATGCCTAAGTCTGCTTCTGAGGCATTCCTTACTCAGCTGCTAAAGGCTGACTCTCTTGGAGCCAAGTTCAAAGTCATTACTAAGAACTTAGGAGAGCTTACCAAGAAACCTGGTCTAGCTCTTGCTGGTGTCATTGATACTGCCGATAAGAGAATCTTCCAGCTAGTCTTTGGTAGTAAGGAAGGCGAAGAGATTAAGGATAAGGAAGGTAATACTGTTAGAGGTTTCCTTGATTATCTTATCCTTAGAACTCAACAAACTTTCGATAAGATGAATGACTGGCTCGATGAGAATATCCTTAATCCTCTTAAGGAGAAACTCGGAATTGAGTCATTTGGTGAGCTCTTTAAGAGACTTGCTGATAAGACTGGTCTTACTAAGGCTGCTGGCTTTGTAAAAAACAAGGTACAGACTTGGACAAGACCTACTATTGATCGAATGAAGGCTAAGCTTGGCTGGGGTGCTAGCCAAATTAAAGGATCTCTAAGTAGAACTTATGGAGCTGCTTGGAATAAAGCCAAAGCTCAATTTGCTCCTTCTGGTCCTCCTAGAGTAATTCCTCTTGGTGGAACCATTGGCAATGCTTATACTAGTAATGAAGACTATCAAACTGTAATGGAATGGCTTCGGAATGGCGAGATCACTGATGCCGAAGCAAGAGAATTACTCGATTCTCAGAATTTCATTGGCCCTATGGCTAGTGGCGGTCTTGTTACTAGAAGAGGTCTTGCTGTTATCTCTCCTGGTGAGAAGGTTGTTCCTGTCGGTGGTAGAGTCACCCAAAGAAATAATTTGACTGCCGAGAAAGCATTTGCTCGTCGTCTTGGCTTGCCTCCTGGACTTAGATTTTATGCTGCTGGTACTGGCGATGCTACAGACGAAGAGCTTAAGAATGCCAAAGAGACTGTCAAGAAAGTTACCAGCGAGGTAATGGGAGACACCAAGCATAAGGGAATTGCAAATGTAATTGCTTCTTCTCTGCTTGGCGGTGGATTCTCTCTACTTACTGGTCTTATTGGCGGTCCTCTTCTGGGTGCTGCTGCAGGTGCTGCCTTTGGTATTACTCAGAACTCTGGTACTGTCCAAAGAATGCTCTTTGGTGAGGATGTTGTCGATAAGGATGGCAATCCTACTGGAGAGAAGAAAGGCGGATTGATCTCTCAAGATCTTCAGAATAAATTCAAGAAGTACTTCCCCTCCATGAAGGACTTCGGAATTGCTGGAGCTCTTGCTGGCCTATTCACTCCCTTTGGCTTAGTTGGCGGTCTGATGATCGGATCTGCTGTAGGCTTTGCTAAAGAGAATGACCAATTCCAAGAATGGGTCTTCGGTAAGAAAGATGAAAAGACTGGAGAACGAGATGGCGGCTTAATCAAGAAGGAATTCAGAGATAAGGTTAAGAAAGCTGCTCCTAGACTGCTCATGGGTGCTGCTGGTGGAGCTCTCTTAGGTCCCTTTGGATTACTTGGTAATGTCGTCCTCGGCTCTGCTCTTGGATTTGCTACCACAACTGACCAGTTCCACGATGCTGTCTTTGGTAAAGAAGATGGCAGTGGTAAAAAGAAAGGTGGCTTGATGCCTGCTATTTATAGAGGTATTGTAAAACCTCTCTTTATAACTGGTAAGAAATTCGTTGCATCTGCGAATGAGTTTATTGAGAAACATATTTTTGGCAATTTGAAGGAAGCAGTTCCTGCTATGATTCAGATGGTCAAGAATGGTATTACAGGTATTGGAGACCATGTAAAGGATTTCTTGAGCAATATGTTTGAGAGAACCATTGGTCGTCCTCTATCTGACTTCTTAGAGCATACTATCTTTGACAATGTCCGTAAGTGGATGGGTAGATTGCTCAAAGCTCCTCTCGCTCTTGCTAAGGGTGTCATTAATGCTCCTTTTGCTGCTCTTGGATTTGTAGGTAAGAATATTCGAGCCTCTCAGATTGCTAAGGGCACTGCTGGAGATATGACTGCTCAGCAAAGAATTGATTGGAGAAATCAGCATAGAACTCGTATATTTGGCAAGGAACTTCTTGGCCATGATGCATACCGTAACTTCGATAACACTCTTGCTGGCCTACAGGGTCAGGAAGGTATCGATAAGATGAAGGAAATGAGAACTCAGCTCAACCTTTATCTGAATACAAGAAAAGAGCTTGGTAGACAGGCTGCTGATCTGGTCAAACAGGCTGGTGAGATTGTCTCTGAGTTCTTTAATAATACCATGTGTGCTGATGACAATACAAAGACTGTCTATCAGGCCGTTGGTAGTAAGAGAATTAAGAAGATCCATGAAGCAGTCGCTGATGGAAAGATGGACAAGATTACATCTGAAATCAACTGGATGCTTCGTGAGGGTTATCTGCAGTCTGGTCCTGAACTGAGTAATTTCTTGACCAGTATGACCACTCTAGTATCTAAGATTGCTGATATCAGAGAGAAGCAGAAAGATACTAAGAGAGCTCAGCAGAGAGCTATGGGTGACATTAGTAGACTATCTGGTGGAACCTTGACCAATGTCAAGAATTTCCGTAGAGCTGCTAGACTTCTTAATACCGAAATTGATGCTCGTGAAGCTGAAGAGGCTAAGAAACGAGCTCAGGATGCAGAAGCTGAGGCTACTCCTGAGGGTAAGATCAATACTACTATCACTACTAGTACTGATCGACTCATCACTAAATTCGACACTATGACCAATGTACTCCGGAATATCAATGCCTATATGGCTATGCAAGCCGGAGCCACTGATGTCTCTGATATACTGGGAGATACTCCTCCTGGAAAAGATCTCAATAAGCTTATGGCTCGTAGAGCTCGTAAGTTGAAAGGAAAGACTTCTGAGAATTCTACTGTCACTGATGATGTCATTCATGGTGACAGAGATGAGGCTATTCAGAATGTAAATGAAGGCCTCCATACTATCGAGACTCCTGATGGAGCTCAAGGTCTGGTTAATTCTCAGGGTGAAGTGCAACCTACGAAGAGTGCAAGTCTGATTCGCAGATTCCTTAGTGGAAGAAAAGATGAAGATAAAGAAAAGAAGACTCTTCGTGAGAGATTCAATGAGAGTTTCTTCGGTAAGTTTATCGGAGGAGCTACTGCTATTCTTGGTGGAGCTAAGAATGGTCTCTTAGGACTACTTGGCGAAGCCCTAAATAAAGCAAGCCCTGTCTTCAATATTCTGAAATGGGCATTCCTTGGTACTACTGCTGTAGCAGCAATCGGTCATGGTACCGGTTGGCTTGAAGAGAAGGTGCTTCCTTTCTTGAAAGAGAAAGTTGGTCCTGCTCTAATTGGTACTAAGAATGAGGATGGTATCCTGATTGGTGGTCTTCGTGGTCTTATCTTTGGTAATAAGACTGGTGAAGGTGGCACTTATGAGGATGGTCTTATCTCCAATCTGACGAATAAGTTTGTCAGCTGGTGGGATGAGACTCCCATGGCAAAATTCTTTGCCAATATTCATAGCAAAATTGAAACTAAGGGATTTGGTGGATTTATCAAAGAAGATATTATGGAGCCTGTCTTCAATTGGTATCTCGAAGGTATTGATAAATTCGTCGATAAGCTCTTAGTACCTCTGATTACCAAGGTTGTAGCTAGACTACCGGATATACTTGTGGCTATTGGTAAGGGTATTGCTGGCGGTATTGCTGCCTGGTTTAACGGAGATAAAGATACTTCTTATACTACTACAGATGAATCTGGAAATAGAGTATTGAGAAATGCTCCTACTGGAACCGTCACCAACTCTACTTCTAATAAGTCTGTAAGTAATGCTCTTGGACTAACTCAGTCCTCTAATAATAGCTTCTATACTACTGAATCTGGAGAGGCTCTCTGGGTTGATAGTAGCACTAAGAACTACTCTACTCCCAGATATGCTACTCAGGATGCAAGCGGTAGATTCGTGTATACTGATACTGGTGAAATTGCACCTGCTGATAGTAGCTTTGAGCTCGCTAAAGGCTCTGACTATACCAAGTATAAGCAGTCGAATACTATGCTTGGTACAGTTGCTTCTGGTATGGCAAATAACTTTATTGCTACTGCCTCTGGTATGAGAACAGCTGCAACTAAGATGCCTACCTTTGGAGCTAAGGGCATATTCAGAAATCTGAGAAAAGCAACCAATGTACTGAATCCTCTTGGAGCTGCAGTTAATGCTACTAAGGCAACTGGTAAGGTTGCTTGGAATGCTACCAATACTGCTGGTAATGCTGCTAGCAATCTTGGTACCAAATTCCGCAATTGGGTTCAGGGTATGCTTGGGCATAACTCTGCTGGTAGAGTGAACTCTGCTGCTGAGACTGCCTCTGCTATTAGCTCTTTGGATGATTACTATAGAGCTGTGGCTAATCCTGTTCTTGCCCTACCTGCTCCTGGACAGACTACTGCTAGTGCTGCTACTACAGCTGCTAATGCGGCTACTGATGCTGCTGGAGCTGCTGCAAATAGTGGTGGATTGCTTAGCAAGATCAAGTCTGCTGCCAGTTCTCTGATGTCCTCTGCTAAAGATAAGCTTGGTAATACTAAGGCTGGTCAGGCTGTCAGTAAAGTAACTAATGCTATCTCTGGCATAAAGGATAAGATTACTACTGCTCTCTCTGATGCTAAGAATAAAGTAACCTCTCTTCCCAGTAAGTTGACTAATGCAACTAAAGCTGCTGCCTCTGGTGCAGATGATGCTGCTAATTTACTTACCAAGATGAAGAAGGGTATTACTAGCTTCTTTACTAAGATTGCAGAAAATAAGACAGTTAAAGGCCTGCTTAAGGGAGTAGCTAAAATCTTTGGTACTTCTCTTGATGATATTCTCATTGAGAAAGGATTCAAAGAGGCTGGCGAACTCTTTGCTAAGAAGGCTGGTGAGAGTGTAGCTAAGAGTGCTTTAAAATCTGTAGCAAATGCTCTTGCTGTTATTCCTATTGCAACTATCGTTCTCGCTATCACTTATTTCGTGTCTGGTTGGAATGATGCTCATAATATCTTTGGTCTTGCCAAGTCTATCGACATTCCTATGACCTATAACGTGGTTGCTGGTCTGGTGAATGCGGTTAAGAACTGTCTGCCTGGTATTGGTGTCATTCTGTCCTTTGTATCTACTTCTGCTATTATCTCCATCTTTACTGATCATCTTCTGCCTGCTCTGGGTTGGGACAACTCTAGCCTAAAGAAGATGCAAGAAGAATCTCAGAAACTGATGGATGAGTACAATGCCACTGTTGCTCCTGAAGATCAGGTTACTAGCATGGAGGCGTACAATGAAAAGACGAATCCTAGTCTGTGGCAGAAGATTAAGAATGGTGTCTCTAGTCTCTTTGGCGGAAATGATAGAGATGAGGCCACTACTACAAGTGGTAGTAGCCGAGTAAAATCCTCCTCTCAAAGGATTAGAGAAGAACTCAATAAGTCTGGTAGTAGAAGACGTGGTAGAGCCCGTCATATCTATCAGGGAGATCCTAGACTGGAGAATGTCAAGTTCGGTAATTCTACTTTAGGTAAAGCTGGCTGCGGTCCTGTTGCTGCTGCCAATTTAATGAATGGCAATCTCGCTTATGCTGCACAAGCTGCTCTGCCTTATCAGACCTCCGATGGTGGTATTACTCCTGACTATTTTGTCAATACACTTGGTGGATCTCAGACAGATAAGAAATCCTCTATGCTGAAGGCCATTAAGAAGGGTAAGCCTACTGTACTGCTCGGTAAGAGTAGTAGAGAAAAGGGAACTCCTTTTGGAGCAAATGACCACTACATCACTGCTATGGGCATGGATCGCAATGGCAATATCATAGTGGAAGATCCTGATCTGCCTGGCTCCTCTTATAGATATCCTGCTAGTAAGGTTATGAATGATACTACTACTGGTGTCATTACTGGCATGAGAAGAGGATTCTCTCGTCGTAGAGGATTCAGAAGACTTTGGGGCTTTGATAGAGCCACAGACCAATCTCAGCAGGTTTCTAAGCTTGCTATCAAGGGCTTTGAAATCACTCGTCAGTTTGAGGGCAACTATTCTTCTGTCAATAAGAATGATAATGGATCTCTGTCTGTTGGTAGAATCCAATGGCATGGTCCTAGAGCATTCGATCTAGTTCGAGATGTCATCAATGCTGTTGGTGCTTCTACTGCTATCTCTATCTTGGGACAGAAGCTCTATGATGAGGTTGCTAATGGCACTAGAACTGACTGGAATAATCGTACTGTCAATCAGTCTGAGGCCGATAAGATTGGTGCATTGATCTCTACTGATGCTGGTAAGAAAATCCAGGATGATAAAGCATGTATTGAGTTTGATGGATATCTGAATGCTGGTAAGAAGAAGGGTATCACTGATGAGAATGCCTTGTGCTATTATGCCGATCTTACCAACCAAGGCGGTCCTGGTGGTGCTAACCGAGTAGCTGATGCTGCTATTAAGCTCGCTGGTTCTGCTAGCAGAGTTACTCTCGATGTCATTCATCAAGCTGCCCTGTCTGACAAGGTATTCAAGAATTATGCTGCTCGTCGTAATAAGTGCTATGAAGCTCTTAAAAACAGCAAGCTAGTAGGAACTACTGGGGTTACTACTGTCGATTCTCTGCCTGCCTCTAGTGGATCTACTTCTACTACTTATACCTCTTCCTCTAGTGGTAATGTAGGAGTGACCTCTCAGGGCGCCGATGCCGTTGCTGATATGATTGCTTCCAATATCTTTGGTGCTAATCTGATCAGTGGTATTCGCCAGATCCAAAATAAGAACTACAATACCAATGGCTATGTCTCTTCCATCATTGGTGGTGGTAGTGTAGCTAATGTGCCTACTAATGGATATGGTGTAGTTGGATCTCCCACTCAGCAGGGTCTGGTCGATCAAATGGCTAGTATTGCTGGTAAGATTAAGTACTCTCTTGGCGCTACTCAAGATCCTGATAAGGGTATTGCCTCTTGTGCTTCTACCGTTGGTTGGGCATATAGAAAGGTACTTGGTCTTGATGATCCTTGGATGTCTGCTAGTTCTACTACACAGTCTAAGGATAGCCGCTTTACTACAATCTGGACCAATAATGGTTCTGGTTTTAACCAGGATAGCATTCTGCAACCTGGTGATGTCATGTACTATAACTGGGATCAGACTAAGAACAATGGCACCATGCAGCATACAGAAATGTATGCCGGCAATGGTCAGGATTGGAACCATGGCGGTAATCCTGAGTATGGTCCTGTTCTTAAGAATCTCGATTCGACTAGACGTAAGAATCTGATGATGGTCCGTCGTTATAACGGCTTCATCGGTAATGACTCTTCTGGCTCTCGGAGACGTAGAGGGTATGCCAGAACTATGACTTCTGGTGTGTCTGCCAATATCTCTAGTAATGCTAAGAAGATTATTTCTCAGTATGGTATCAGCACGGGATCTAGCACTGCTCCTGTCTATACAGAAGTACCTACCAGTGGTGATCCTTACACTCAGTTCTTGGCAGTTATTATCGATCTGCTTGCTGCAATCGCTGATAATACCAAGAGCTTGACTGCCTTCCAGAATGCTATGAGCAACCGTGGAGTGAATGTGGATTACTCTACTCTTCAGAAAGCTGCTGCAAACGCAAGAAGAAGATCTGGACGTGGTAGAGGACAAGCTGGCTATAAGCCTACTATGTCTACTGCCAATACATTCTCTTCTGCTGATGCACAGGATTTGATGAATAGTCCTACTGGATTCATGGTACAAGCTATGGAAGCTCTTGCATCTGAATAAGTGAATGAGCCGGGCATTTTAGCCCGGCTCAACACTTTAGTAATTGGAGGTGCTCTTTATGAATGTGTATTTGACATGGACAATAAACCATTCTTATGGTTTAAGTGTCTATAGCCTTAATGATATGGAAACTGGTACTACTACCAGTAATCAATATTTTCTGGAACGCCAACCAATTAAGAGATATGATTCATTAGGATCTCAGTTTAAGGGACTGGCTGGGTTTGTTGCATCAGAAGATGATCTTGCATCTTATGTACCTCCCAGAATGTGCTATATTGAGACAGATTCTCAGGGACATACATATGCTACTGCATATGTATCTGATATGTCAGTTTCCGGATCTGGCTATCATATTTGGAGAGTATTGCCATCTCCTCCTGAAGATCTCAATGTAAGCGATATGTCTCAGTGGGAAGCTATTGGTGGATTTAATGAATACCTTAGCTTTACTGTATCTACTGAGAATACAGAGATTGAGACTCCTGGTACTACTACTTCTGTAACCAATGGTGAAACCACAGAAGATGTAGCTATTGACTTCTTCAATGAAAATACTGGCTATCAACTTACTGTAGCCGATGTAACAAACTTTGGTACTTCATGGGAGCATGAAACCGATGGTTCTGAGTTCTTTAATTCTAGAGCTATTCTTGGTATCTTTGGAATTCCCTATCAATTTATGGCCCATGTAGATCCTAGAATTAATTATAAATTAGCAGGCCAATCAGACTATCTTACACTTCATGATAGTCCTGGTAGAGAATATGCTCACCATATAATTCAGGATATGCCCATATTCTTTATCTCGCCTGGTCTTCCTAATTTCGCTACTAATTTCAATGAGACTGACAAAAATAGCATTTATGATATTATTAAGAGCTTTGCTGGTGGACTAGGAGATGCAGTAGATACTAGCTCGCTTCTCTCTAAGCAGGCAAAGTATTATACATTCCAATATGAGATTGAGCAATTCTATACATATTGTAATCCTGCATGTCGTATTGCTGCTCTTTATATGGATATTGGAGATAAGACTCTTTTTGGTACTCGTCTTGAAAGTCTTAACTGGATGGATTTTACTACAAGAACTTTGAGTGATCTCTTTTCTGGTCTTTCTGATATTTCTTCTTATGTCTCTATTCCATTTTATATCGAATCTGAGACACAAATTTCTGAAAGTTTCTCCAATGATATTACAGACTCTTCTCTTACCAGTATCGTAGATTCAGTCTCTGATATTGGTAGAGAAGCTATGTTTATCCTTGGCTATGGTAACTCTGCTTTGAATGCACAGGTAGAGACTCTGGCTAAGATGGATAATGCCGATGATATTCGTAATTCTATTACGAGCATGTTTGGCTCCTATGCAGAAGGCAATGGATTTCTGGCAAATGTCATCAATCAATTAACTTCTGTTGCTACTGGTGGTAGATTGATTTTCCCGAAAATTTGGAGTGATTCTAGCTTTAGCAGATCTTATGATGTGACTATCAAGCTACGTTCTCCTGATATGGATAATTTCTCTATCTACTGTAATATCATTGTACCGTTTATTCATCTTCTCTGTATGGTATTGCCTAGACAGATTGAAGATAATCCGAATGGTTTCTATTCTCCATTCATCGTAAGAGCTCTTTACAAGGGCTTCTTCAATGTCGATATGGGCATCATCTCTTCACTTAGTGTCACTAAAGGTGATACTGGCATGTGGAATGCAGATGGTATTCCCTGTTCTATTGATGTCAATTTGACTATTTCTGACCTATATGAGAATATCTCTATGACTCCTACTACTGCAGGTAACTTGAGTTATGATACTCTCGATAATACTTGCTTTATGGATTATATTGCTACTCTTTGTGGTATCAATATTTATCTTCCTGAAATTGGTCGTACCATTCGTATGTGGATGGTCAACAATCTGACTAACCGAGTCACTGATATTATCAATGTAGGCCTTTGGGGAAATATCCAAAATTCTATTGCAAATGCTATTACCAATGTCTGGAGAAGATCCAGTATGTAATAAGATGGAGCCTTAAACGGGCTCCATCTTTTTCATTTTTATTTTTTATTAAACACCATTATAAGCAAAGGTGGTGAATTTAATGCCACATAAATCCAGAAAACAAAAAGCTTCAGAGTATGAAGAAAAGTATGGCGATATTCCAGTAGACTTTAGACAGCGCATGTCTTGGCTATATGATAATCTAAAGCTCTCCCAATCTCAGATGTATGAGATTATGAATACATCTTCACAGATGTCTGGAGCTTTACAATTCTCAGGAGATATTAATGTGGTACTCTTTGAAGTACCAGAGGGATCTCCTAGACCGAGATTTCGTATAGTCAATAGACAGAATCTGGCCAATATGGCTATCGCTAATCCATCTTTTGTACATGTCTACTCTATTACAGGAGCCGAAGATAATAAGTTTATGAGAAGGCTAGTAGATGCAGGTGAGTTACAGCAACTGGATTCTCTTATCTGTACTCCTTGTAATGTAGACATCTGTGCTTATATGAGAACTCCAACCTCATTTAATAAGACGGATACAATACTAGCAGAGATGGGTTTAATTCGACCGATCTATAAACCAGACTTTGATAATATCGCCAAGAAGTACTCTGACATGTTTAACAAGAATGTCTGGCTAGATGATACTCTTGTGATAGATGGAAGTATCCACAAATATTACTCAGTTCTTCCTAGAATTGAGATAAGGATACGATACCTAAATATGCTCTATAATCGATCTCAGTATAATTCCATTACAAATAGAGTAGATTATGACGGATCTACAGACTTATCTTACTTTCAGAAGAAGGGGTAATATAAAATGGATATGCCTATTAATGATGCCGGGTATCAGAAGGTCTTGGAGAGGGCAATTTCCGATAAGATGGTTATTACATCTTTGATCTATGAGAATCCTGGCTATTTACTAGTAGACTTTCTTAATAAGCTTAAGAGCAATATCGAAAGTCTATGCAATGGTATGGTGGAGGTGGACTATTATGGTTCCGCCTCCACTATTTTTGTCAGAGGAGAGATAACTCCTGCTGAAGTACAAGTAGCTATGTGTCAGACTCTAGCTGAGGCTATTAAGAATGACACTGTCTACACTGGAGGGATAGAGTGGTGTGGTTACGAGTATCTCTCCATTATGAATATTATGACTATGAATCGAGTCAGAACTCAGGGTGTCACTGTATGTGATGCCATGGCTGACGTTATGAAATATCTACAGAATCCTGCTGAGCTTGCTGGATTTTTTAAGATCGTTACTATTGAGCCAGGACAAGTGAATGTTATTCTGGTCTAATCAATACCCCATGGAGTATGGCTCCATGGGGTTAACTCTTTATTAATGGTGAGTAAATACTTATCATCAAAAAAAAAAGGTGGTAATGAAATATGAGTACTGAATATGGAATCTTCCAGTCTATTGTTGAAGGCGATCAAGCCGAAGCCTATAAGCGGAACAAAGAACGTGCCACTAAAGCCGATGAGCGTAAGATGAACAATCGTATTTTTCATCGTGGCTCTTCTATGGTAGCTGATAAAGGCGAAGAGGGTGCTGAAAAGCATATGGACAAAGCTACCAGTGAGATGCGCTCTAAGTCTAAGAGCTTTAGCAAACTTACTGACGATATGAATAGCGGTAAGGGAAGTAAGTCTGATCTTTATAAAGCTCATTATGCAATGGATGCTTATGATCGTCATCAGCGCCGTCATGGCAATAATGAGTCCACTATCAATTTCATCTAATAAGTAAACCCCTAGGGAATTTCCCTAGGGGTTATCTTTATTCACTCATAGAAGAGAGAACTTCTTTGACAAAGTCATTATCGACTTTAACCAGTCTCATGGAGTTGACAGTCTCAAGGAAGGTATACATGGTAGCAACACTCTTGACAATCTTCTCCATATTCATGTGAGCACCCTCCATGAAGGTCTCACGAATAGCCTGATTCTGAGACTTGACTACACTCTTAGACATAGTCATGACCATCTCATTGAACAGGCCTTTCTTGCTCTCACGAATGCTAGTGATATACTTACGGGCAAGATTCTTATAGGACTCCTGAACCTCTTCAGGCTTATCCTGATCTTTCAGTTGCTCAATCTTGTCCTTAGTAGCAGTCATAGCATCGACGATCTTCTGCTTATCCTCAGCATTCTGAGTCATGAAGTCTTTCAGAGCAGTTACAACTCTATCAGCAATAGAGTCAACCAGCTCTTCCTGACCAAACTCAGATTTGACTTTGTCTCGATAATCGGTCATGACCTGGTCACCAACAGTGTAGCTATCGGGGTCCATAGTATCGACAGCTTCGAGAATGTCTCTGTGAGTCTGCTTAATATCCTTAACCAGCTCACCCAGGAACTGAGTAGTGGCACCTCTCTTCATATTGTACAGAAGAGAAGAAGCCTCTCCATTCTCGTGGATGAAAGAGAAGGCAATCGCAGTCAGGTTAGCAGAATCCCGGCTATCAAAGAACTCTCGATCCAGAGATTCATTGACCTTCTGCATAGCAGCAGAGGCAATATCATCAACTGCAGTACAAAGCAGCTTGGTCTTTACACTCTCGGAGAAAGTAGCGTATCTTCTCTGCATAGCATCTCTACGATTGCTAGCTTCATAGATAGCTTGATTCTCCTGGAACTGCTGCTTCATCTTACGATCAGCAAGAACTTCAGAGCGCTTTGCATTCTTAGCCAATTTATTATTGAGGCTAACACTTGCCTCATATAAAGCCTTAGAAGTCGTAGGCTTCGTCGGTCTAATAATAGGCATTTACAATACCTCCTATTCGTATCATATTAATTGGATTGTTAAGCTATGATGATATTGATGTCTGGAGTCATCTCGGGGAGAATGATATTTACATTGACCAATTCAGGCGTTCTGACGTCGTCAGGCATCTGCATAGCATAGAGGTGCTGCTCTCCAGGTCCATAACCGTTGAAGTCCATGAACTCGAAGAAGGTAATAGACTCTTCATACTTAGCAGTGATATCAGCAACCAGATTGGACATGTGAACACTCGTAATCTCATTGATATTCTCGACGAACTCCTTGACATCATCGGTGATGTACTGGACAATATTCTCATCGTAGTTGACCTGCAGACCAAGTCTAAAGGTAAGAGACAGGTTGACACGATTGAGATAATTGCTGACACCATCCAGAGTATACATCTTAGAGGGTCCATAGGTGTTGAAGAACTTGAAGTCCATGCCAAAGGAGTCTTCCAAGTTCTCAATAGCCTGATCGATATAGGACTTTCTTCTGACAAGCTCAGAGCAGAAGAACTCTACCATGCTCTCATCTCTGAAGTAGTCGTACTTGATCAGAGGTACGTTATGAATACGGAAGTAGTAGCTATAAGCCTCAGGATCATCACTCTCACCAGGCTCAGGATCAGGCTCTCTCGGTACATACTGTAGAGTCAAGCTAGTTCCATCACCTAGATCAAATTGGATATCTCTGATCTGATTTACAGTCTGTGCAGGATCAGCATAAGTTCTATCAAAGGTAGCAACTTCACCCTCTTCATATCTATCAAGAATAAATTCCTCGATAGATGCTCTAGAGAGCATCTGCTGAGTAACTTTATCACCAATGGATTCAAATCGATAATTTTCACCATTGATCGTGACATCAATATTCTTGATCTCAGCATATGGATCATCAGGATCTGTTACAGGTTCCTGATCTTCCTTGCCAATCATCTCAATATTAGAGTACACGATCTCGGAATAATTATAGAAGAAATCGATTCCAGACAATACCTCATAGCTATTCGTAATGCACCATCCATCTACGATAGGAATGATATCACGAATATCAATATGAGTATTACCCAGAATATCATCATAATACGTATCTGTAGAGAACTCAGGTTGATACGTAATGATATGAATCATAGCTTTAGTATTACCAGGTAAGTAAGCATAGTCTAGACCTTCACCAACAGAGAACCCAGCTTGATCCAATCCAGCAATACGGATATGATTCTCACTATCAATCAGATCATTGCTAGTGAATTTAAATGTAAAATCAAAGGTACCAGACTCTCTGCTAAAGTTACCAATAGTACCCTCAGCATAGCGAATCGGTTCATCTTCATCATTATAAAAGACAATATAAGCCTTGACATTGCTACTGGTAATATTGCCATCTGCATCTACTGTAATCATGGTATTATCTGCTGTAATATTCTGAGCCACATTCATAGTCAGAACGTAGGTATCAGTCTCAGTCAGATACTTTCGATTCCAGTTGATATAAGTAGCAATATACTGGAATTGACATTCCTCATTGATATATGTAAATCCAAGGTTCTTATTCACATTCATCGTAGTGAGGAAATACATTCCATACATGGGATCAAGATTGATTGCAAAGTTATAGGGAATGATATAGTAGAAGCCATCAGTATAGTCAGGCTCCTGTGTAGGATCTCCATCAAAGAGAGTACAGGTATTACCATCAGCAGATAGTTTTAAGATCTGTCCTCTCTTTAAGATCAGTTTACCAGACCCTTTATCAGTCTCTAGAGCAGAAGGGTCTACTTCAATCGCCACTGTATTTGTAGGCACGATATTATTGGTAGCATCCTTCATGACAATATAAGAGTAGTACAACCGCTCAAGGCAGTTATCTCTTCTCTTATAGAAATACATCTTAGAGCTATCGGTATCAATAGCATTGAAGTAGTTCTGAAGGTCAGTTGTATTGGTAATAGAACCTCTCGAGAGCGCTTCCTTAGGAATGATCTCTTTCAGCTCATCAACTGTCTTTTTATCCATGCCATACATGGACTCATTGTTGATGGGTCTAACCTGGACAAAGATATTTGTATAGCCCAATCTCTCAGAGTCAAAATAGAAGGATGGATAATCGGTACCAGACCAGGTGAAGTTACCTCTCTCACCCTGAGTAGTCTGGAGATGGATCTCTACATCAGTATTGATTCGAGGATAGTAAGAATTTCGATCAAACTTGATACGGATATTATCGGCATCAAGATAAGTATACCAGACATATGCATATCTGGTACCACTAGAAGAGAGACCCTCATATACAGGAGTCAGATGAGTAGATCCATTTGCATTGGTTACATCTACATCAAACCCTGCCAGCTGAGAGTCGAAAGTGAAGTTGACGGTCTTGGAAGAGATTGTATTATCGCTCAAGACCTTCTTATAGATAGTAGTCTTCTCAACCTGCCTCAGAAGACAAGAAGTAAAGAGATATCGAGTTCCATTGACTGCCATTACAATAGGAGGAGTGAGATAGGGATTAGTGATATCAGAGATAGGATTCTCATAGATACCGTCTCCTTGCATATCATACATAGCAGTGTAAGTAAACTCGCCATTAGATAGTCTTACTCTTCGAATAATAATATCATAGTCAGGATGAAATTCGAGATCATCAAAATAGATCTGATTATCTCTATCAAAGATAAAGTCACCAGATCCGCCACCAAGAGCATTGATAATCTCATCCTCGATAAAAGTCAGATATACTTCAATCTGTGCAGGGACCGCATTGATATTGGTAATACCCAACCCTAGAGCATGAGCAATGATATTCTTCTCAAACTTAGCTTTGGTGGCAATACCTTCATTGGCAAACTCGCTTGCCATAATAATAGTATTCTGAATAGTCTGAGAGAAGACCTCTCTCATATATCCAAAGATACCAAGCATGAGTGTATCCGAGGATACACCATCCATATTATCTGCTTGAATCTCACCTACATAATCTGCTATTTCATACAGATCAGTAGTGAGCTTCTTATTATCAGAGGTTGAACTAGTCGGCATTGTGATAACCTCCTTAAGCCCACATCAGATAGTATCGATTCAATTTATCCTGTGTGGTAGTATTAGAAGTCCTCCGTCTAATGACAGGACATCTAGCCCAGCTAGGATTGAATCGATGATAGTTACTATCATACAAAGGTATATACGAGTAGTTGCTTCCTCTATAAGGAGCAACGATATTGTTTAAGTCAGTCAAGATTGCGGGGTCCATATCAGATACAAACTGACCATGCCAGCTCGTACTATATGTCAACTCTCCTTCAACCTTAGAACTGAATGCATCTCTAGGAACAGAAGTAGGAAAGCAACCCATAATTCTTGCCCAGAAGATAATAGACATACCATCTTCTGCAGTAATGATCTTATAGATTGCCATCTGATCATGAAGTATCTTGTTGGGTATGTAGGATGCCAGTGTCGGACTTACTTGTCCTCTCCACTTCATCTTTTCATACTCATCATACATCTTGAACCACTGATAGACTTCGAGATACTTAGTATCTTTGAAATCTATTGAGAAGTCAAATCCCTCATCTGATTCATAAGAAGACCCTCTGTATTCAATCTTGGTACCCATAGAGTTCTGTGGAGTATCTATAGTCTTAGCACTTACAGAGGGTAACTCTAATACACCAGAGACAGCATTAGATAATAGAGGAGACAGAGCTCCTCCATTACGTCCCATTGAGTATGAGAATTGTAGCTGATCTACAATATGAGGATATCGATCAATAGTATCTGCAAAGTAGCTACTACGATTAGTAAGCTCAGGATTTGCACTACCACCTTCCATAAGATGCAGATCAGGCTTGGTAAAGAATATATACTCAAAGGTACTTGTTGTGGCATTATAAGGGTCAACGATACCGACTCGAGAAAATGCCGTGTCCCATCTGCTCTCTACACGGTCATAGATACCTCTAGCTTGCATCTCTTTTGCAATTTGAGAATTATCGCTAGAGCTAAACACTCGGTTATAAGTTTCTCCAGTCAAACTACCATTATAGATCCCCTCGACAGTAGATTCCTGTTTGTAAGATCTGAAGGTTGCCATAGGCATTAAACCTCCTTGGCTTGTTAGATTACTACGATGTTCCAGGTAGCAAATACTATGGGCTAATTACATACTATTATAATGAGTCGAGTTGAGACTCTACCTCTGATGCAGCGCGATACACTCCCGATGCAGGGAGATGATGTATTTGGCATATGGAGGTAATGGACAACTATGGCTAGCACAAGAAGCACACAAGGACCTGGATTTGGAGCTCTCGAAATTGCAAGACAAGAGAGAGCAGAACGTGAAAGAAAAGAACAACAACAGCAAGCTAACTTCGATAGAGAGATGCGACTTCGAGAACAAGAGTTGCAAATGAAGTCTCAGAGTATGAGTGATATCATAGCTCGGCTAGAGAGAGTAGAGCAATCTCTAAGTAGAATCGAGTCTACTTTATCTAGACATGAGACTCAGTATTTCTATCCATTTAGCTTAGTCATTAAGGACAAATAAACGACAAAGAAAGGGGTTGACGTCAACCCCTTTCTTTTTTGCCTCCGCAACATAAGAGTAATCTATTAATAAGGAGGTATACTCGTCTATGAGTAATGAATGTAAAGCTCTTCACGAGACGTTTGTGAAAGAGCTCATAGACTTGATTGATACCATTAGAGATACCAATATCGAGGAGATCTTGGATAGTAGAAATCGGTCTAAATATAGCAAGACCTCCCTTGCTAAATTGACAGACAATCTGGTCTGTGTATTTCCTGTCATGGTCAGTAGCAGCATGTCCATTGATACTGCTATTATGGTCATGAAAGCAATCGAAAGAAAAGCAGCAGTAATGCTGCAGCTTCTTTTCTCTGCTTACCAGCTTCAGGATTCTGAGAACCTTGTCGATGTACTGGCTCAGTTCCATTCTAATATCAAGCTCAATGATAAGATGGATGTGGACGATGTCATCTCTGTCATGGATCGTATCACTGAGGGTGCTGGTGTCAAGGTAGATTATAATGCTCTGAAAGCGATCAGAGAAGATATGAGAAACATTCAATTTTATTTTGAAGAGAATGTCAATCCTCGTTCTCTGAATGATATCAATATTAGTCGCGATCCCTATAATAGAAGTACTATTGTAGAGGGGTTTGATCGCAATCGCAGAGGTGGGCCTAGAGATATCAATGATATTTCTAAGTCCTTTGCTGCTAATGATATCAAAAAGGCTAATGAGCTGATGCCTACAACTCTGGCAGTCAACTTCTATGCCGGCGATACAAAAGATCACGTTCTTATCGAAGGTGCAGTCATTGGTGTAAAGGCAAGACTGATTCCCGTTGCTTCGAACGACATCGTAAACCATGTCATCTCTAAGATCGAGGATAAGAATTGGCTCTTGCAGTTGCTTCGAGCAACTACAAGAGAAACTTCCTTTGCTAAGGATTTTCTTTTTGCCATTGACAAGGCTAAGATTGATGCTCTGTCTCATTCTCGTCAGGGTTCTTCCAATCCCATGTGGAAGGTACTTGAGAGAAGAGCTATGGGCAGTAAACTGAAGAGACTGCTTGGGTCTAATAATAGCTATATGGCTATCACGACTCTCTGTGTCTCTCAGGAAGATGTGGACTATGTGAAGAAGGAATACAATATTGATATTGAAGATCCTTCCAATATCAGTCCTCTGTTTACCAATTATAATCTCATGTGTGTCTGCATTGTGGATGAGGCTCTTGAAGTAGCCAAGTTCATGTTTGACACCGGAGACGGCAATTGGGAAAATTATTCCTTCTCTTCTCTGGAAAGAGAGGATAAGGATAATACCTATAAGAAGGTTGTCAATCTGATGACCAAAGTAGCCAGGTAAGGAGGTGTAAACTAATGGCTGTTATGAAACGTAATCGGAGAGGACATCTTGTCCTTAAAGAGGAAGAGTTTGCTTCTCCTGAGGAAGTTTTATTTTTTGCTGATGATCCGCTTCGGGATATGAAGAATACCCCTGAGTTGACTCAGTATGTACAATACCCCTCTGCTGTAGATGAGAAGATCAATGAGTATTTTGATCTCTCTGATAAAGCAACTCGTCAGACCTTCCTGTTGGATGAGGCTAGTGCTACATCTGTACTGACTGGTCTGACCAATAGACTCTATGACCATATTGTCAAGAAGACTACTTCGATTGACTATGGTACAATTCCCGAGTCTAAGGGCGATATCACCAAGCTTACAATGTATGAAGATCTGAAGGACTGTTGTCAGATCATCAAGGACATTGTAGAAGAGTTCCATGAGAAGAGTGGACCTATTGATACTGTCATTCTCGCTATGACAAATGTGGAGACTCGTAAAGATCTCTTCACTAGAGCATATCGAGCTGACTGTGAACTCCCTGTGCTGATCTATGAGAATACCGTACTGGCTATTGTCAATGGTATCTCTTATCTGATTGCAGCATGTATCGAGCTGATTAAAGCTCCTTCTGATGAGACCTATAGAATGCAGCTGGATAAGCTAGCATATGCTAAGTCTCGTGACCATCTACTCTATACCACTCTTGACAAGTTCAATAAGGCTTGTGAAAAGGGTGATGTCGATAAGGCTTGTAACGAAGTCATCAACAAGAGAGTCAAGAAGTTTACTGGTGTAGCTGCTGGTATTATTGCTGGCACTCTCATTGGTATCGTTGTTATCATGAACATCGTACCTCTTCTGAGAGAGCTGGTCTATCTGCACTTCTATACCAGAACTAAGATTGCCGATTTCTTTAACCTTCAGGCAGATTTGCTCCAGATGAATGCTTACAATGTGGAAGCCAATGGAGCTATCAATGCTGAAGAGAGAAAAGAGATTGCTAAGAAACAGCAAGCTATTGCGGATAACTTCCGTAAGATTGCTAATTCTGTGCAGATCGATGGCAAGCAAGCAGAAGTAAAAGCTTCTCGTGAACTTGAGTCGAATAAGCGCAAATACAAAGTAGATGATATCATGAATGATGATGTGGAAGATGATGGCGCCGATGGTGTCTCTTCTCTCTTCTAATTGCCTCATTCTTTATATTCTCTACAATTTTGCTGTATTAAACATAATAGTAAGATCTCGTACACCTCTGTATATGAAGAGATTCTTTCTATAAATTTTCGTAAGGAGGAAAAATCTATGCCTATTTATGCGCGTAATTCTCTTGGCAGTGACGTTAAGATTACTGCCAATGAAAATTATAGTTATGCTGACATGGGTCGTATTCTTTCCGAGTGCGTTCAGAACGATCAGACTCTGTTCAATGCCGTTCTGCTGAGCGATTTCAAGGAGAATACGGCTATCCGTGAAGGCACTATGGTTTCTTCCGAGCTGGCCGCTTTCCGTGAGGAAGCTAAGACCGGCGCCTGGGAGTCCCTGAAGAAGAAGCTCCGTAAGGTTTGGGAGAAGATCAAGGGCGTGTTCCGTAACGTGTATGCCAAGATGTCTGTCTGGTTTGTGCGTAATGGTAAGGCCTTTGTCGCTACCAACCGTAAGATCCTTGCTACCAAGAATGTCTCTGGTTGCAAGATTCCTCTGTATCTGAAGCCTAAGAAGGATATTCCTGGTCTGCATAAGAAGGTCTGTGACAAAGCTACTTCTTCTGTTGACAAAATGGGTACCTCTGCTTCCGATGCTGCCAATATCGATGATGTTCTGGGCGCTATTGATGGCGCTACTTCTGAGAACTTTGCTACGAAGTTCAAGGAAGCTGCTTTCGATGAGGTCAAGGATGTTACCTTTGGCTCCATGGGCGAGAAGCTGGAGTCTCTGTTTGCTGTTATCGAGGGCAAGCGTGACTCCATCAAGGAGCTGAAAGATGCTGAAAAGAATGCCGATGCGGCTATCAAGAAGGCTATGAATGCTATCAAGGCTGCTCAGTCTAAGGCTGAGAAGGGCGATGACACCACTGCCTTTAAGACTGCGTCTGCTAACTGCAGCACCTTTGAGCGCGCTGTGACCATCGCCACCAAGGCTGCTATTAAGTGCGTGCGTGACCGTGTGTCTAACTGCCGTCAGATTGTTGGCGCTCTGCTGGCTTACAATCCCAAGGCTCCTACTGCTGAGAATGCTATCTATCAGGAGATGGCCTGGCTGGAAGGCGCTGATGACTTCGCTGAGGTCGATGACATTCCTGCCGAGGAGATCAATGCTGACGACGTTCAGTCTGATCCCGATGTGGAGATCAATGTCACTGTCGATGACGACGGTAACGAGTGCAGCAAGTAACTCTCTCGAGTAAATATAAAGGAGGTAAATCCGGTTATGGGTATCTATCGTACTCTGCTTGAGGAAGAGATTCCTCATCTCGATAAGAATAATAGTCCTGATGATCAGATCGAAGAGCTGAAGGACGTAATCGAAGATCAGGATGCCAACCAGGCTGAGCAGGATGCTGCTCAGGATGCTGCTTTTGGTCCTGACTGTGGCGTTGACGATATTCTGGATGAGTCTGCTATGGCCATCTATGAGTTCGAGATGGGTCACAATGAGATTATGCAGGCCCTGGGCATTCATGAGCTGTCTGAGGCTTGCAATGGCCGCGATGTTATCATCGAGGCTGCTGATATTAAGGGCTTCTTTGCCAGCATTGGCAAGAAGATCAAGGCTTTCTTCACTAAGGTGTGGTCTGTGCTGAACCGCTGGATGGGCAACCTGAAGGCTGTCTTCACTTCTAACAAGAAGTTTTATGGCAAGTTCAGCAAGCAGATTGGCGATGGCTATAACATCGTTAAGACTGATAAGACCCGTAAGGAGATGGAAGGCTATGCCTTCGCCAACGTTAAGGCTGAGGCTGGCGACAATAAGTCGGTCCTGCAGAAGGCCTTGAAGAACGTCAGCTCTGTTGATTCTATGATCAGCGCTCTGGCTGATGGTCGTAACAATGACATTACTATCAATAAGGCTATGGATGCTGAAAAGCTGGAAGAGGCTCTGAATGCTGTCCGTGGTGATTATTGTAATGCCAATGGCGGTGTTGGCGCCGATGAGTACTCCAAAAAGCTGAAGGAGTACATCTATGGCGAGAAGTCCAAGATGTGGATGAGTCCTGATGACATCAAGACTGCCATGAACAATGACTACACCACTGCTGTTAAGAGCATGATGACCGATGTCAAAAACCAGATGAGCACTGTCAATGACAAGATCAAGAAGATGAAGAGCATGGCCGAGAAGATCGAAGACGGTACTACCCGTAATAAGGTCCTGGCCATTTGCACTCGCTACTTTGCTTTTGTCCGTGGCGTGCTGGTGGCTTCCGAGACTTGGCGTTCTGCTCGTCTGAGCGGTATCAATGCCTATGCTCGTCAGGCTCGTCGTTATGCCATGACTTATGTTGCTGCTTCTAACAAGAGCACTCATAAGGGCTTCCAGAAGGAGTCTACTGAGTATGGCTTCCTGGGTGCTATGGGCCTGGTGTAATCCAACCAATAAAAGGAGAGGCTTCGGCCTCTCCTTTTCTTTTTCACATTTAAGTAATTTACGTACTTGAGGTGATTATATGGGTATTTACTATGATATGATCCTAGAAGATAAAACCAGTGATAAGGCTAAAGCTGTGGCTAAGTCTAGAGCTGGTCTTTCAGGATATTTTCAGAATTTAGGTCAGCTTGGTAGAGATGTCAAGATGCTCTCTAAGAGACCTAAAGGAGATCCTAATAAAGATGGTAACTATGAAGTTCTTCATGACTGGCTTCTGAATGAGGTTAAGTCTTGTAATAAACTTGATAGACTTGACTATCTCCGTAAAGATGCTTATACTGCTATTAACCAGCTAGAAAAGCTAGCTAAGAATATGACTGATGTAAAAGCTGGTCATCCTAGTAGATATGTCAGTATAAAGTATATCGAAAAGATCATGGCTAGTGGTAACTCTCCTGCCAAGGTCAGAAAGCATATCACTTGGATGAAGAACACATATCTTCCTGCTATTAAGAAGAGAAAGGTCGAGCTGAAGAAGGCTATGGATGAGAGTACTCTCATCGATTTTATATAAGAATTTCCCTAGAGAGGTCATCTCTCTAGGGATCTTATATTTGTTAGGTTTAACTTCCTAATAAATGACCTTATTAAGGAGGTAAATGAAAATGAAGGCGTTTAGCCCGGATATATTCACTGAGCAAACTCAAGCAGCTTTGAAAGAGAATGCTCATAATTTAACTATAAAGGGCAAGAATTATGCCAGTTCTATTCTGGAATTCGATGAAGCATTTCTTAGTATGGAGAAAGATATGGCTCGTGCTAAGTACATTGGTCTTCTCGAGTCTCAGAAACAAGACCTTGGTATTATCGATGAGTCTATCCTAGGCACAGCTGTACTTGCCAGTCTTGCTGCTATGATTATCGGCTTTATTAGCAGCTTGATTAAGCTCCTTAGTGGCAAGGAAAAGACTGTTACTTTTCATATTCCTTATTTCAATAAGGAACGGGATACAAGAGGCAGTAATGAGAAATATTCTGTAGGAGACTTCCAAGTTGAAGCTTTTAATGGAGCTAATAAGCTGCCTTGCAATAATCCTTATATCAATAAAGATAAAAAGTTAACCAATACTTTTGATAAACTGGCTACCAATAAGACAGTTGAAATTGAGGTCTTTACATATCCTAATACTGATATTGTAGCTGGTAATTTCAATACTTTGGATGATTCCATTGAGGTTGCTCGTCAGATGGAAGAGATCTTCTCTCTTATGATCAAGCGCGGTGAGTTTAATGGTATTAGCGAAAGAATCGATGAGCTTGATCAAAAGATTGATCAGATTCGGGAGAATCTCAATCAGTTGAATATTACTGGCTCTTCTGAAAAGTCTACTATAAATGCCAAACAATATCTCAATAAGTCTTATAATTGGCTTGTCGGATACTCCTCTTCCAGTGGATGGAACTTTAATGATATTGATACTAACCCCAATGTGGCAAAACTCAATATGTATTTAACTGAAGTCCACAAGCAGATTGCCAAATTCAATCCCAATGATAAGGGATATGATGACTATCAGAGCAAGACTTGGAATAAAGCAGTTGGCTTTGAAAAGAGAGTTCTTAATATGAGTCTGGCTACTACCAAGAAAATGCTGGATGCTTATAAGAATTATTGGAGTATGGTTCGCAGAGAAATTACTCAGATGAATCGAGTCTCTGTTTCTATTCTTACTACTGGTAGTATGGACGAATCTGCTATCTTTGATAACGAGTATTATCAGAACTCTCCTGAGTTACAGGAGTATATATTTGGCGAAGATACTGTTCTGGAAGATTGCTCTGAGGTTTATACCGAATTCTGTCAGATGATTGATGATGCCAATGCTCGCATGAGTATCTATCGTCATCAGACTGAGATGAAGGCTATGAATGAGGAAGCTCTGATTTTCTCTGAGGCTAGTATCTCTGACTATGAGAAGTTCCAGAGATTGCAGGCTGTCAATGAAGCTCTTGGTAATAAGATCAAGAAGGCATATTACAATACAGTAGCTGCTCTGAAGGAAATCTTCCGTAAGTTCATGGAGAAGCTTACTGCTAACTTCACTCCTACTAAGACTTACTTAGATCGGTATAAGAAGATCATTCTTGGAACCCCTTTCAATAACTATGAGCTCAAGATCCAGGATATGCCCACTGCAATTGAGCGTATTGAGAGAGCCACTGTTCCTCAACTAAACTATAATGCTCTTGCTCAGCAGGCTCCTGACTTTGGTACTTTCTTTGGAGAAGTTAAGAAAGATCTTCCTGAGAATGGAGATACAAAGATTAAACAGAGTGATGTACAGACTGTTGGAGATGCCAATGAGTGGTTCAAATCCTATTTCTGTATGCAGGATCATGAGTTGAATACAAATGGTAAATGGTTCCAGCAGAATGTAAAGAATTTCTATGATTTTCTGTATGATATCAATAAGATCAATAAGAGTATTCGTGACTCTTTGAAGTCTATTGATGATACAGTGACCAGTATTACTAAGACTGCTGGATCTACTCAACAAGAGACAGTTTATTCTATTCTCTACCAGAAGTGGTTCACCCTAAATGAGAATGGAGTTCTGGTAGAGGTAGAAGTTAAAGCTCCTGAGAATCCTGCTGCTCCTCAGGGCGGTCAACAACAGCAGACTGGTGAGCAAACTCCTGCCAATAAAGTACAGAATATCAAGCAAAATGATGATGCTGATAACTCCAATGCTAAGAATGATGCAAGAGGAGATGTCGAGGCTAGATTGAAGATCTATACCGATGTCTGCTCTTCGCTTCTGAAGGCTAAGATGTCTGCAGTTGAGTTTGTGCGCAATGAGCTTATGACTGTTATTAGAAAGCATGTCCAAGATCATATCAATGCCAAGCCTCAACAGCAGCAACAGAATCAGAATGACCAGCAACAAAAATAAATATAAGCCTAGGGGAATTTCCCCTAGGCTTATTTTAAACAGCAATACTAAAATTGCTTTGATCGGCAATTCTCTTAGTAGACAGAAGAACAGACATAGCAAATCCTTCTCCCTCTCTAAGATATAGCTCTCTTTTACGATCCATAAGATACACACCAGTATATTTCTCTCCATAGGCTTCTGTGGTATCTACATAGATCTGCTTATTAGGAGTAATAATAGAGCCATCAATCTTATTCTTAGAGATATTCAGCAGAATCTGACTATTAGCCTCGTCTGTCTGCATATTCCGAATCAAATTGGTATTACTATTGGGAAGTCTTACATTCCGAGTCTTAGCATTGATCGGAGAATTACTATCTCTTGTACCAGTCTCCACATCAATGATTTCACCCTCAGGAGTAATACCTCCATAGGCACTATAACTCTTACTACTATCAGTAGAGTCAGAGATTGTACAATATGTGGCTGAGCATTCGATATTGTACATGCCATCTAAGATCTCATAGCTCATACCTTCCATGTTTTTCTCATCATAGGTATTCTTTATAATAAACTTGACGATATTGCACTCTTCTCCTTTTCTTCTAAGTCCTTGCCCAGAAGTACTCATGAGATAGGTCACATCAAAGTCCATAAAGAAACGATAGGAAGTATCATAGAATGTATGATAGTTATTGAGATATCGAATCATCTTAGACAGCGTATTGATAGGAGGTAGAGCGAAATTACTCAGCTTGGTATTGAAAGTAAGAGGCTCAATTAGCAATGTCTGATCTTTCAGAAGATGACAGAGTAAAGAACTCATTGAGCCATTCTTCACAACTTGATTAGCAACTGTCTTATTATAGTTGACATGATTGACAGCAATCAAACCAATCGTAATATTGTCGCCCAAATCATCAGTCTTATTTGGGTTTGTGATCTCTACCTTCTCGCTAATCTTTCCCTTATCCTGAGGAATAAAGTAGATACACTGAGTTTCAATGACAGTAGTCTTTAGCCCAGGCATATCGGAGTTTTCCATATACTTTTGTAATGTAAATACTACTGTTCCGTTTTTCTGATTGTCGGCTAGCTTAACCTGGTCTTCAATACGCAGGTTTACATTACAGTAGATAAGAGGAAAGTTAAAGGCACTATAGTTATAGTCAATCACGATAGATTTAAACCGAAGAAAGTCTATTGTGATAGGATTCTCATCATTTTCAAAAGTTGTTACAATCTGTGCTGTATACTTGTATATTGAGTTAGTATTACTGGTCGATATATTTGGCATAAATACTCACTCCTATACAAAAAAAAATAAAGGGTAGAGGCTCATCACCTCTACCCTTATGTTCAGGCCTTAGAGTTCCATCAGTTCTAGCGGATAGTCCACAAACTCTTGATTGGATATATCCATAACGGCCTGAGGATTATACAGATTTTGAATCCCATTTTGCATCATAGAGAGATACTTAGGACTCTTCTGTAGAATTTCTGCGGTATTAACCACATGAAGTATATTCCTTCGTTCTACAAGATCTCCAGGTTGACCTACTCCCAATCCTCTACACCGAGTAGGTGTATCGAATAAGAGAGTATACTCAAAATTATGGATATCTTGCAGACCATCTGGTCTATCTTCTTCGAGACTCATTACAGTAGAGCAGGCTCGATTAAATGTCATAACACCTTTCACATGTCTTGCTCTCAAACCAGAGAGAGCAAATACATACTCCAGATATCTTACATGACTCGGAGCATCTGCTGTAATCTTATAATCCATTTCATACTTCATAGCCTTATACAGGTTCTTCTTCATTACAACCCAAGACTCGTCTACTAGACCCACCTGATCTATATATCGCTTCTTTGGTCTGTATATGAAGGTGTTTGGACAATAAGCAACGAGCTGATATGCATATACATCTTTGGTCAATACAATATTGGGAATCGTACTATTTGACGCTAAAGTGTAGATGATTGCAGCAACTTCGTTCTCATCACCATTAATGAAGTATACTTGTGGAAGATAAGGACACAAGAACTCAAGAGCCTTGAGATTGGTATTCAAGAGCTCTTGTGCCCCTCTCAATTCAGATGCACTGGCAACTCTCTCACGATAGTGAGCATTATAACTTACCGGCAGATGGCTAGGCATATTATGCCCCCATACCAGATATATATTGGACTTAATCATATGACGAGTCCAAAAATAATTCCGATAATGAGAGCATGCATTGATAGCAGATGCCGCTAGCACATTGTCTGCTTTATAGGAATACCCTCTCGGGTCCCATAGTCTTTTAAAGAAGCTATTGAGGTCAATAAAGATATTGACCTCAATGGCCTCCTTTCGATCTCCATAAAGAGTCGGAATGGTCATAGCATAAAGTCTCTCATAGGAGATATAGTTGCCGAGGAGAGTATTATAGAGGTCCTGGCTCATTTAAGAGTCTCCATAAACTCTTCAGAATCCATTCCTCTATCAGCGATAGCTTTCGCTCTCTCTGCATCCAGTTCTTCTTTGAAGGCATCATAGCCCTCGTCTTCATACTCTGCATAGACTCGACCCATAGAGGACATATAGTCATCTCTCTGAGTCATAGACTTTAGCATAGTAGTAGTACTGCCATAGAGATGGTCCACCAAGACCTCTGCCAGCTTACCGGGATTTGCAATCGCAGTTCCCTTACCGGGCATCTCAGTGCCATCTTGTTTAATGAAGTAGCGCCGAATATCGGTCTTATACTCTTCCTCTTCTTCGGACCACTTGACCTCTCTCAATGCCACAAAGCTAGTAGCAGAGAGCTCGTCAATTACTTCATTGACTCCTTCAGGGTTATAGCTGTATTGGATGTCTGCCTTTTCCATGATTACATACCTCCATAGATCTTAGTTTAAAAAAGAAAGGAGAAGCCATTTGGCCTCTCCTTTCTTTCATATGACTCTTAGTGCTGCTGAGGCATCATCGGATTCATATACTGAATGGTCTGGGCAGTAGGAGCTTGATACTCATACATATTCCCAATACCATTGTTGTACATGTTGATACCGACCATGCTGCTCAGCTTGTTCACCACAGAGCTCTTCAGCTGGGTGACCTGCAGAATCACATCCTGATTCATAGTGGTCCGCAGCAGCATGCAGGAATAGTCGAAGAACTCGCCATCCTTCTTGCCGCCATAGATCTTCTTCAGGATATTCTCAATGGGGAAGCCACTGATATTAACATCGATGAAGCTGCCACCATTGATGCCATACATATAGGCATTCATGTTGGGAGTCATATTGGTCTCGAAGATCCGACGATTCCACTGATCGACAGTGACCTTCTTACGATTCTTGGGATTGAAGCCAGGCAGGAACTCCTCAAGAGCTTCCAGCCCATCTTCATTCTCCACATAAGCCCGAGAGCTGGTCTGGCCAATTGTATAATTGACACGGCTCAGCAGGCTGCTGGTCTTGGTCTCACTGCGACGCTTCAGCATATGGAATCCCTGCACATCGGTCTCCCGGAAGTGCAGATCCACATACATGGCATTCGGCAGGAGGGAGCGACTCACGACATCGATCGTGTTCGCAGTGTTGATGTTCAGGGTGCAGCTGTCAAAGTCAGCAAACACACTACGGAACATCGCGTTGATCTTTTCCCGAAGCTGAGAGCCAGTCAGGAAAATGACCGCCGCATCATCGTCGAACTCATTAGGCTCGACAGTCAGTTCGACACGAGGCTTCTCTTCAGTCTTCTCCTCAGTCGCCGGAGCAGTAGTCTCCGTGTTGGTAGTACCTACCAAAGTCTTGTTTTCTTCCATGGTTGAGGTTCCTCCTTTTAAGATTGATAAGCTTATCAATAACGTATGGAAGATACGTTATCTACAAGAATAATATATGGCCATATCATATTTTATCAAGACCATCCTAATTGCTTCATTACCTCTTGTTTGGCTTTCTTAGGATTCTTGCCTCGATTAATCAGATCTTTATAAGATATGGTCTGGGATACATCATAGGCCAACAAGATGATATTCCCATCAGGGTACTTGAACGAAGACGGACATATAAGGATATACTTCCGTTTAATATCGTGCAGATCAATATACTTGGTATAGGGAATTGGGTAGAGTCTTGTCGGCACTTCTTGGGTAGTGCTAATGATGTAATCAGTTAATACTCGGTTGGTAGTATCATCTTCAAAATCCAATTTCTCAAAGTCCAGCTCATGAATACCAAATCCAGCATGGAAGTCGTACATAAAATAGTTGGTCTTCAAGAAATCAGATAGATTGGTCTGATACCCTGGAATACCCATCTTATCTCTCGACTTGATGAGCTCCAATCTTCTATTATAAGGTTCGTTGTCAAATAATTCTAGAATATCGTCAATATGGTCATCCATATAGACAGCAATCATTTCTCTTCTTGCTGCCATCTGAGAATACCGACAACAACTTCTAAAATCAACCTCAGGAGGACAGGTGTCTCTTGAAATACTCATACCAGCAATATACTTACTCTGCTGGATAAGAGCAAAGATATCAATGACTGCCTGTCTGCAGACACAGTAGGGCACTTGCTCTACTCTGCCACTGTCCTTATCAATCAGATGGAGATTAACCATCAGATCAGGAACTTCTTCATCTTGATTGTCTTTTGCTGTACAAAGTACAAAGGCTACAACTCCATCAGGATTGAGCTTGATCCACTTCTCTTCTAATTCCTTAAAAGAGATACCATACTCATCCTTAGTAGTACAGTCGAGAACTTTGTACTCTTTCTTATCTTCAACTACTTCCAGTAGTCTTACAACTGCAGGAGTCTCAGATTCTTCATCGAGATATCGATAAAACTTGACTCCTTTAAGTTTGAAATGCTCACTCATCTTTATACTCTCCTTGCTTGTCCATATAGAATCGTGATGCAGTTACATCCTGCTGGTTATTGTATCTTCCATTATACTGATAAGAGGCATCTCCTTCAAGAGTCTCAAAGGAAACTTGACCAATCTCATCATAGGGATAGATTCTCAGAGGATGTACTACAAAGATCTCTAATGTCCAGGTTCCATTGAAACCAACGTCTCCAAACCCGGCCGTTGCATGAATTAACATGCCGAGACGGCCAGTAGAAGACCGTCCATCAATCATAGGAACATACTTATCTGTATAGGTCCGCTCTACAGTCCGACCCAGATACAGAGTATTTGGATATAGAATAAGACCATTCTCAGGAATCATCAGAGACTCGGTCTCATTCTTTTTATGAGCATCCAACTCTACATACTTCTTACCAGTGATATAGCTAGTAGTATTGGGCTTATACACAAGAAGCTCAGGTGCTAATCTTACATTATAGGAATTGGGATTGATTCGAGACTTATCAAATGGGTCAATCTCGATATGACCCAGCTCCATCTGTCTCAGGATCTCTTTACCAGTTAACTTTCCCATGCTTATTCCTCCTTTATTAGTAATCTTTTGTTTTCCAAATAATAAAAGTAGACTAGGCTAATCGGCCTAGTCTACTATAATAATATATATCTTTATCGCACAATAGTCTTGACCAACTTCAGTATCCCACTTATAGTCTGTCCAGATACTCTATAAGTATCATTGCTGTAAGGACTATTTTCATAGTAGGTACCAAAGTCGAAATGAGGATCATACTTCAGAACTACGTTTATGTATTTCTTGAAGTCTCCAATAATCTTGGCCCTTGCCTTAAAGAGAGCAGATCTCTGAGAAGAAGATAGGTTCTTAGTCCCATAGATCTTCTCCTCAATCTGAATGAGGAAAGACCATAGATGAGCAAGCTCCATCTTCATTCCATCTACATTATTCTCTTTCTCATACTCCACTAAGAGCTTATGAGACTTGGCATACTCTGCCTCATAATCAATCTTCTTAAACCGATTGACTAAGACATCTCCCTTAGCAGTGATACGGACAGGCAACTCCTTGATTTCATCAATAGGAGCCAGAAGATGCTCATAGATCATCTGAGTAGTAGCATCCTCTTTATAGATACAGAACTGAGCAGACTCCAATACTTTCCCTTTCTGGAAAGCAGCATCTACTTTTCTCGCTATTACTTTGGGATTGATCTTCTCTGCTAGACCCTGGAAGATGGTATAGATCTTTTTATTGGCTCTGGCAGCTTGATCCAGATCTGCAGGAGACAGCAAGCTACTGGCTTTCTTAGTAAAGTCGATATTACCAAGCTTGATCATACGATCTACAAACTGTGAGCAGATCATATTGAGATCAGTCTGATAAGGAATCTGGAATAAGAAGCCAATGATATTCTTAAAGGAATATCGAGTCTGGGCCTGCATCTGTACAAACCAGTCAATATTCTTCTTGATCGTCTCCCAGACCTTGTCTTTGACAAATGTGACATAGATTTTGCAAGGAGAGTTCTTGGGCTTATCAGTCAGATCCTCGATAATGAACCCACCGAGTTTGCTTTTAGCCCCTTCCATGCCATAAGAATAGCACTTCTTAAAAGAGCTATCCAAAGAGAGCATAGCATGAGAATACTTAGAACCAGTAAAAGCTCTAATAGACTTAGCAAACTGACTCTTACCAGCAAAGAGGATAATAAAGATAGGCTTGATAGGAGAATTGGTGAAGTCCATCTCATGGATAGCAGCAGACTCTTGGATATCAGAGATATCAATGATATCTGCATAGGACTCATTTACTTTCCTCAATTCTCTTCTCATGAAGATATCGTTAATAGCACGATTATTCTCAGAGAAGAGATACTTGGGGTCCCATCCATTACGACGAACTTGTTCATTCCAAGTAGCAACTCTCTTATCCTTAGGAATAGCATAGAGCTGCTCCAGCTTCTGTATTCTCTCCATATTAAGTCTACGGAATTCCTCACTCATAACTCCAGTAGAGAAGAAAGTACAGTATTCTTTAAACCATTCTTCTGACATTACTACATGACCTGCCACTATATCATCATTAGGTTGCTGACCCTCAGGGTCTACTCCACCAGAGAAGACTCCATCATCGATCATCTCATCTGGTGTATAGGCAGGAAGGTCAGTATAGTCCCAAGAGTTAGATGGTACATTGACAGTGAGATCCTCATACTGATCAATAGCATGAGTGATCAACTTCTTACCTGTAGTCTTATCATAGAAGTCAGGTCTACGAGCTACATTCATAAGACCCTGAGCCAACTCTCGATTAGTAAAGTCCTGTTTCTTGATACCAATATCAAAGTAGTTCTCAAGGAGCTTATTTTCACTGACATAGAGCTCTATATTGGGATCATTGTCATCATTCTTATAAGTCTGACCTTGCTTCAAGAACTTCTCTTTCAGACCAATGTAAATCTGCTCATTAGTCAGACCATAGAGCTCTACAGTCATCCAGTCTGCCATTCTCTGGTGTCTCATTACCATAGACTTATAAGCAGACCAGTAGTTCTCTAGAATATCTAGATTAGGGATATTAGAAGGGATCAATAGAACGTAGCCGGTATCTCTCATGTAGTTATTACCGATCTCGTTCTTATGATCAATATCTTCTATAGTAGCAAATGCTTGATCAATATCATCTACCTTTTGAGAGTCAGGTACATAGTAGAGCATATCGGCATCTTCTGCCAGATTCAAAGGATCATCAGAAGATCCGCAGTTACCATCTGTAATGATAGCATCTTTGACATACACTTTATCATGCATAGCTCTCTTTAGATGATCATAGATCTGAGTATTGTCCATACCGAGATACTGAAGAGCAATCCAATCAGACTTTCTTCTAAAAGGCTTTGTGAAAGAGTTGTATCTCTCCCACTCAGCATCGATTAATTCTTCTTTATCGAGCATGGGATTGATCAGAACTAAGTCCTGTTTCTCAGCATCAATAAGAGCCAATTCAACTCTCTTAGCAGCATGCTCTTTATTATGACGAATATGAGCAAAGATATCGCTATATCCATCATCATTAACTGGATTCTCCAGTCCATTTACATAGACATCTTCAGCCATTAAAGGGGTCCTCCCTTCTACGGTTCTTATACATATCATTCATGAGTGTAATCATATCCTCAGGAATGTCAGTATAAGTAGGATAGTGATTTGAAGTGAGAAGGAAATCATCAGGAGTAGTTAGATAATAACCTTCATCATCTTTATAGATGGAAACATTGTCTTTCGACTCGATGAATTCCTCTTGAATAATCTTCTTATCTGCATAAGCCTCATTGATCACATGCTTGATATTGGAGACAATACCATTTGTGATCAGAGCTCTAGCCAGATCATTGTCAGTCTCTTGAGATAGAGAAGCAATTCCCTCAGTCATTAAGAGATCTTTTAGTCCCTCATAGGGTCGACCAATCATCTTACTGATAAGCCCATCCTCTCCAAGAGACTTAATCTCATTCTCAGAAAGAGATCCAAGAATATTGCTATTCTTAAATACAATTCGATAACTCTCTACCAGAGGCATAAGAGCTAACTGCTTGTCTTCCCAATGAGGATTCTCTTCAGCATCAAAATGAAGTAGCTTACTCCATCCTGTATTGCCAAAGTACATACTACTTCTATCCTCAAAGTCAAGCCCACCCATCATTCTAGGAATGATATAGTCATTATGAGCTCTATTAGAGGGCATGCCTCCTACTGCTTCATAGTTAAAATGAGTAGCGCTAGTTGAAGGAGCCACGCCAGGAGAATAAACGTCAGGCAGAATAGGGCGCGTCCCGACGAAATCTTCGGGTTCGTCTTCTTCTTCATCTGACCCAAAATAACGATCAAGCTCCTTATCAGGACGGGCATAATAAGAAGACTCGTTGATATAAATATGATTAAGCGGATCATGGTTGATAGTCCCCATTCTGATATTTGCCAAAGCTTCTAAGAGCTGGGCAAAGTTATTATCAGTCAGACGAATGTAATTATACTTACCGAGTTTAGCAATAGCCTCTTCTTTGGCTAACTGTTTCTCTCGATAATCTTCCATAGGTCTATTATTGGGATTAGACCCACCATCTTTTACATCAGCACAGAGCATAGCAGGGATATACATCCAGTCAAGAATCCAAGGATGTTTCTCTCCATGCCACTCATAGTAGATCGTAGGTCCAGGAGACATGATATCCTTGCCCTCGATATTGAGAACCTGATCCATAAACTCAAAACAATTACGTTCATAGCTACCGACGTAGCTATGGACAGTTCCATCTTTGAACTTATAGTGACCAGAGATCCTACGGCCTGCTAAGAGCTTCTTCTGAACCTCAGGATCTTCTAGATGATTCTTAGCTGATCTTGCTTTTAATTGAGCCATACAGCTAGGATTATCACAGAGATTCTTATAGCGGCAAATAGTCTCATCCCATTCATAGACATTCTTCTTACAGATGAGACAAGTGCCATAGTTCTTCTTGTTTATATGATCATAAAGAGCCCTAGCAGCACTATAGCCCTCGGGCAGCATATCTTCATGCTCATCTTGGATATGGGAGACCAGTCTATCTCTCGTAGCAGTAATCCTGCAATATGGGCACCTATACTTTCTGGTGCTCTTATATCGCTTTACTTTAGCCAAGGTATTTACCTCCTTGTAAAGTCATCTTACTCGTATGTTCCAGAGGCCCGAAATTACGAGAATTTAGACCCATCAACACACTATTAAATTACTTTAAGGAGGAAGTTACTCATGGCAGCTAAAAAGAAAGAACCTGAATTCGTTACTAGAAGTCTCTCTGCAACAGAGATTCGAGATAAACGTATCATGGTTGGTAATGCTATTGAAGATGCTAAAGCTAGAGCTACACTTACAGTACTAAGACGGTATTGTAATGAAGTAGACATTGAGCTTAAGACTCGATTTGGAGCTCTTCCTGCAATGATTCCTTGTAATTATCCGACAGGGCATGGAACCCAATGTGACACTTGTAACTACTTAGTCCAGTATTCTTTGAAAGACAAAAAGGCCTATTGTCTTACTAAGGATCTGGTAACCAAGACGGAGAGGCGCGATTAAGCCTCTCCGTTTATTTTGCATATCCAGAACTACCTAGTAAGCTCAAAGTAAAGGCGGTGAAGTAAATGGCAGACATAACTCAGCTTACTCCGATTAGAGAGTACAGTTTATCTGTAAATAACTTCAATGAGCCTAAAGTGTTTGAGAAGGCGAAAGCATTGATGCTATTGCTAACTCGATTGGTCATACTAGAGCCTGGTACTTTCCAGTCCCATCCGGACATGGGAGTTGGCCTTATCTCTAGATATCGATATCGATTAGACGATGGTACCCTTGCTGCCGATCTCAAATCACGAATCCAATCTCAAATTGATACGTATCTCCCATTTCTAACTGGTGTTGATGTAGGAGTCTATATCAGGGATAAAGTTTTCTATATCAATATCACAATTGATACCTTCGTATTTGGTGTACTCTATGACACAGAGTCCAATCAAATGACAACCGATTATACCACAATTGCAGAACTATAATCCATTTAGGAGGTATAAACCATGGCAGACTTTGATCTGAGTCAATTGAGAGGTAATGGGAAAGGGCCTAATGGCGTAAAGCCCAATAACAATCCCCTTGCTGCTGATACAATTGACGTAACTGCAGGAAAGGTGCAGAGAGTGGACGGCACACGTTATGTCTCTGCATCCCAGAATCGTGCTAAGACTGGTGGCTCTACTGCCAGCTCTGGTACTGATCCCATCTTTGATACTCCTCCTACATTTAAGGTAGGGGGAAGTCGCGACAAGAATTTCCAGTCTATCAATGAGGATTCTACTATGGTCTCTTATGGAGCCAATAGAACTCCTGTACATGCTGGAAGTCCTAAGACTCAGGCTCCTGTCACTCATTCCATTAAGGATGACAAGATGGATGTACCTGATCCTACTCCTTTAAAGGTAGTAGACAACTTTGCTCATCCTCTGAATGCCAACAGTGGTGATCTTACTCCCTTTGATCTGTCTTCTCTTCCCAAGAAGAAGCAGGAGATGGGCCAGGCTGAGAGTGAGGATATGGACAATCTCGCTAAGGCAGTCGATCGTGAATGCGAATCTATCAGTGAGAGAGTCCGTGCACTGACTGAGAAACAGCATGAAGAGTTCCTGGATGCACAGGCTGAGGGTAAGAAAGTAGCTCGTCCTCTGACAGATGAAGAGCTTGCTGCTCAAGAAGAAGCTCGCATCAATGGAACCAAAGAAGAAGAGGAAGTTGATGTCGAGAATATCAGCAAAACTATCGTCATCGCTGGTGATGAAGATGAAGAGGTTCCTGAAGACGATTCTGTACGGAAAGAGGCATTCGAAGACACTTGTATGAATGCTGTCAAGTACGTAGAGAATCATGTAACCTCTAAGGACTATTTCACTCGTACGATGCATGCTCGTTCCTATCTGGAGAAGCTGCATATCTATAGTGAGCTCTGGGCCATCGTTATGTACAACAAGGAAATGGAAGCTGCTATGCATCCTTTCCTGGTTGCTAAAAAGGATGGCATCACTGCTATCATTGAAGTCAATATTGACAATCTGAAGGGCGTGCATACTCTCGATCCTAATGATACCATTGAGGGTCTGTATGTACAGTTCCTCCATAAGGGTTATCTCTATGAGTACATCGACTATCTGCATAAGCATGTAGTGCTGAAGCTGCCTACCGACATGCCGACTGCCGAGAACGCTCTGAAGATGGCTAATAAGAAACTAGGAGCTAAAGAAATGTCTGAGAATAACACTACTCCTACTATCGAGGAGTCTGTTGCTACTCCTGAAGTAGCCGATGAGCTGGATGCTGCCATCAATAAGGATGAGGCTAAGGCTCTGTATGGCGATGTTGAGGAGCAGACTCCTACTGCCGAAGCTACCGAGGAATATCTTGGTACTACTTCTGGCTCTGATGGAATTTCTCGTGAGTTCTCCTTTGAGCCTGATGTAAAAGAAGAGACTACTTCTACTGAGGCTTATGCTGAGCCTGAGATTCCTGTCACCTATGAGATGGATTATCCTATCTCTGGCGAGACTGTTGAAGAGCCTTCCATTGAGGAGAGTTCTCCTGTAGAGGAAGAGCCCGAGGCTGCTGAAGAGACTGTCTCTGAGCCTGAGGAAGATGAGATTGTCATCAGCAAGGAGTTCGAGGGTGCTGAAGCTTATCAAGCTGCTAACTCTGATGATCTGGCTAAGGATCTTGAGACTGAATTGAATGTCGATACAGAGACTGGCCGTTCTGATGAAGAAATGCTGGAAGAGCTGAAGGCAGCTGTTAAGAAGAATATTCCTGCTATCAAGAACAAGATCAACCTGAGAGACTTCAAAATCTCTGATACTCCTATCTCTGCCTCTAAGGTATCTTCCTTCTCTATTTCTGATGTCAACCAAGCTGACTGGGTTCTGCCCAATGCTCAGAAGGTAATCACTGTTCGTGGTCTGTCTGGTCCTGAGCTGTTTGCTATGAATCCCCAGAACAGCAATAAGAACCGCATCAATACCTTCCGGCAGATCTATGGTATCATCTATAAGCACATTGTTTCCAAGAAGCCCAAGTCCTTTGATGAGTGGCTGAAGATTACTCGATTCTCTGATATCGATCATATCTATGCTGCTCTGCATCGGGCTACTTTCTCTGGGTCTAACTTTGTGCATTATGAGTGCCCTGAGTGCCAGCATGTCTTTATTAAGGACTATGATTTCGAAGACATGGTTCAGTATAGAGATGATGAGGCCAAGGCCAAGATCCATCGCATTCTGAACTCCGGCGATTCTTCTATCGCTGGCTACAAAGTCAAGCTCTCTCAGATCTCCGATAACTATGTCATTGGTCTGAAAGATCCTTCCATCTGGAATATGGTCATGGAGACTGCTGCTCTGTCAGAGGACTTTCTCAGCAAGTATGAAGATCTGATGGACACCATGTCTTTCATCGACTCTGTCTATGTCATTGATCGTGAGCATGGTCAGCTGAAGCCCGTTGACTTTGATTATGACAAGGACAACCCGGCTAAGTCCACTGCTCGTAAGATCATGATCCTGTCCGAGATCATTCGGACTCTGAGTTCCGATAACTACTTTGATTTGAGAAACCAGATTGCTCAGCTCTTTGCTTCCAGCAATGATATGACGTATAAGATTCCTGAGGCCGAGTGCCCGAACTGCCATCATAAGTTCCCCATGGAACCTACTGAGGGTATGAGAATGCTTTTTACACGTCATCAGTTGGGAGCCTTGGGGGTTATTTAAGTCTGCTTGAACAGATTTGTGCAGTCTATCGACGTATTAGTCTAGTAGATCTATTAGATCAACCTTTCAATGTGGTAAATTACCTCTATCGAAATGCTCTCTTAACTGCCATTGCTCAACGTGAGAAAGAGAAGGCAGAACAGAAGCAGAAAGAAGAGGAAGAGAAGAAACAGAGAGAGCAAGAAGCTAGAGAACGTCGAATGGCTGCTAAGAATCAACGTGGACCTATTCAATCCTCCATCCCTGTTAGACAACAGGACTCACAACCTGTACAGATGCCCTCGCAGTCTTCGGCTGATGCCGCTCGTATTGGAGATGCAGCTATGGCCGATCTTGAAGATTTGTTTGAGGAGGGCCTCTAACTGATGCTAACTGTACCTGATTTCTTTAAGGGAGTTGAGTCAGATAACCCCTCTTATGACTTTACTCACCACTTCGGTAAGATGATGGTGTTGTATCGTACTTTAGGAGGACGACCTGGTATCTCAATTTCTACTAGTTCTCAAGATGGTTTCTGTGCCGATGTCAAGGCCAAGACCAAACGAGATGCTACCTATGTGAATGAGACTATGAATAATACCAACTTCACTGTTTATGGTAATAAGTATGGTATTATGACTGTCCAGGAACAAAAAGTAGTACATATCCAAATCAGCAAACTATAAAGAAAAGAGGGAGCTTCGGCTCCCTCTTTTCTTTCGTGTAACTGAGGCTTTTGGTCACATTTTATTAAGAGGTGATATATGTGAAACATCTTTTACTCGGGGAGGCTACCTTTAAAGGTAGTAAGAACCCTGTTCGAGCTAACCATCTAAGAGTTGAACTCCTGGATATGGAGAGACTGGTTAAGGTCAATGAGCTGAAGCCAGTTACGAACCCTATCACATTCCAGAAGAACAATAATCCAACTCCAGATGGCCTCTTAAGCAATGAGATATTTGGTATCTCTATGTATGATCGTATGAATACCTGTGCTTATATTGATCTGCATGAGTGGTTTATGAGTCCTCTTATCTATAAGACTTGGTCTAAACTGGATAAGAAAATTGTAGCCTGTGTCAATGAGACCAAATGTTTCAAGATCGATGATAAAGGTGTCTTGGTAGAAGACCCTGATGGAGAAACTGGAATTGAGTTCTTGAGAAAGAACTTCAATCGGATCAATATTGCTCGTACTGCATCTATTAAGAGAGATCAGAATGCTACTTTCCTGGAGTCGTATAAGAATAAACCTGGAGCCTTCATTAAGAAGATGCTGGTGATTCCTGCTGCCTTGAGAGACGTTGATACTTCTAAGGGTGGTAGAGTATCCCTAGGGTCAATAAATGAGCTTTATCGAAACCTTATTCTTGCTTGTAGAGCTCTTGCTGAATCTACCGGATATGGATTGGATATGGTAGGAGCAACCAGAGGTCGTATCCAGAATATTCTGGTACAGCTTTATGACTATTTTGGAAATGGCACTACTATCAATGGAGAATCTACAGGTGCTATTATTCCGGGTAAGATCGGTGTACTTAGACGAGCTGTCATGTCTAAGACTACTGACTATGCTTCTCGTCTAGTTATTACTGCTCCTGAACTGAAAGTAGATAGAGTGGAAGATATGAACTCCGATCTAGACTATGCTGCCATTCCTCTGCATTCTATCATCTCTAACTTTACTCCATTTATTCTCTTTGCAGCAAAGAGATATTTTGAGAATGCATTCTCTGGTGGTAAGGGCATTCCTTATATTGATCCTAAGACAAAAGAAGAAAAGATAGTCTATCCTAAAGACTATCAAATGCAGTTCTCTGAGGAAGTGATTAAGAAGCAGATGGATCGCTTCCGTATGGGTTATTCTGATAGACTTGAGCCTATCAAAGTTGAAACTACCGAAGGTGAGTTCATTCACCTCCGGTTTAAAGGATTTAATACTACTCTTGAGGAGTATAACTCTGGTGTAGGAACTATGTCGATTGTAGAGCGCGATTTTACATGGTGCGACTTGTTCTACATCTGTGCTGAAGAAGCATGTAAGGACAAGCATGTTAAAATTGTTCGATATCCGATTAACGAGCACTGCTCGTGTATTTGCAGTGCTATAGTCGCCTAGAGGAGTGATCCTCTATGGAAAACTATGTGAATTGCTGGAAAGTCCTAAATTACCAGTCATTTATCATACCAATAATCTTATTTAAGGAGGAAACTCAAAATGATGACCACTGTACTTGAACTCGTCTCTAAGGAATTCTCAAAAGAAAAATGTATCCATATCTATAAGGATAATGAAGATGGATCTTATTCTCTTAGGTATACCTTTGTAGTAGGCGATAAGAATAAGACCATTCTCGATGTCATTTACAAGTACTTGTCTGACTACCCGACCTCTCGGAGAACTTTGACAATTCTGCCGGTTACCGATTTTGGTAAACAGGGTAATGGCGAAGTCAAGATCATTGTAGGTTCGGAAGAGATTTCCGATCGTTACCGCAGCTATGAAGATGACGATGAGTGTTGCTGCTGCTGTGGCGACATCGAAACTGAGCCTATGACTGTAGGTAAGCTGAAGAAGGTCCTTGCTAATTATCCTGATGAGACTTATGTCCACATCGTGACTAATATCAAGGAAGAAGGCTTTACCACTCAGGCTATTACTGGTATGATTACTATGTTTGATGAAGATCCCATGGCCATTGCTTTTTATGTCCCTCAAAGATGTGATGACGATATTATGGCCATTTCTTTTATGTCCCGCAAGGATAACGATGAGCATGAATACTCATTTAACTATGATGGCCCTTGTGGCAATGGTGGGATTGACCATGAAGACAATGACTGTAAAGGATAATCAGCAGCCAAGGCTTAAATGGAATATAGCAAGGTTCAACGACTATCCCTTTGTGGAGTAGAGATCAAGCGATCTCGAAGCGCATAGCATCTCAATAAAGAGGTGATAATATGTATAGACCCTTAAGCTCTAAGACTCTCATTAACTTCTTAACTCAAGGTAAGTTTGATATGGAACCAATCTATGTCCGAACTCCAGATGGTTATGTATTGGAAGTCACAAGATTATCCTTCATGACTATTGATGATGATGAGGACACAGTATTTCCTGTCTTACTTTCTCAATATACTGATATAGAAGCTGATATCGAGAGTTCTATTGGAGAGCCATATTCAAATCTGCCTCCTTCTTGAGATGATGATATAGTCTCGACTTCCATAGTAATATGGAGAAGTTCATAAGAGAACTGCATAGGAGTAGCGATCCTATGTGAAGACAACGTGACAGTATCTACAATCAATTTCCTGCCAGAATTCATATTACTACTACCAATAAGACAGAGCCTATGGTAGTAGATGGAAGGTTCTATCCCAAGTATCCCTACATCAGACAGGGAGATATTGGGAAGAATACTTCCAATATGTTTATTAACTCTGCTCAAGTCTGTAACCTTTATCTAGAGGGACTAGTAGGTGACTACGATGGAGATACAATCACTTGTAGCCCAATATACAGCGTTGAGGCCAATGAAGAGGTTGAAAGAGTTCTTAACGCCAATTATAATCTAATCAATATGGGTGGCACTCCCATTAGAACACCTGGTAATGAGGCATATCAATCTATGTATAATATGACTCTTGTTTTACCTGATGCTAAGGGATTGTCTGCACCTGTATTTGGCAAGGCATCGTAACTGAATTAGAGGTAGTCCTATATGGACTACCTCTATTCGTTATTCTGAATTTGCTCAATTATATATTATAAAAATGAAAGAGTAGGTAGTTGCCACTACCTACTCTTATCCTTGGAAGAAAGGAGGTCAACATGCAATGCGCATTCCATTCTTCCATGATTGGGATTATCATGGATTCTTTGGAATCCTAGATAAGACCAATGGAGACGCGTTATTCGTCTCCGATGCTGATGTCGAAAGAGCCCATGGCTCAATCGGCATGGCGTTGGGTGAGTATGGTCAGCCTGTGCGCCTAGACCATACCAATCCTTACCACAGGACCAAGTTGTTGGCACTTGCCTGATAGGTAAGCCGGGGTGAGAGGAGAGTATATCTTCTCTCACCCTCAGCTTTACTTTAATGTAGCTTTTATTTTTTTTTTCATAACTAGCCCATCATTCGGAGATCTGAAAACATAGAAGTAAGATCTATTGAATAAAAGGAGGCTATACTATGCCAACCTGTAGAAATATTGGGCATGTTATTCTCGAAGATTCCTATGTGCCTTCTGATGTCAAACTCATTGAGAGAAGAAATGGCAAGCCTATTGGAGAGGCTTGTCTTCAGGAAGCTGAGGAAGAGAACCGTAATGGCCGTTGGTATATCACAGCAGATCTGGTAAGAGAGCAGAACTGTGCTCGTACTAAGGAGCTACTTGCTGCTGGTTATATGCTGGGTGAGGCTGGCCATCCCACTGACTCTTCTATCATTCGTCAGCAGACTATCGATCCTAAGGAGACTGCTGTACGATACCTCAAATTCTGGATGGAAGGGCCTAAGTGGATGGCTCATTATACTGGAACCAATAACTCTTATGGTGAAGCTGTCTGTAAGGACCTTGAAGAGGGTTGTAAGCCTGCCTTCTCTATGCGGTCTCTTGGTACTCTGCAGCAGCTGAATGGTCATAATACTGTAAGAGATCTGAAGTACATTACTCATGACTTCGTAATCTTCCCCTCTCATCCTGGGGCTTATACCACTAAGCTGGTTACTGAGTCTGCTGGTAATGGTACTACTCAGAAGGCTTTCAATACTTACTTTGAGGCTGCTGTCTATAGTAAGAGAAAGACTAAGGCTCGTAATGAGTCTGCTATTATTCCCATCTATAATGAGGATGTCATCTCTTATATCAAGCAGGAGTCTGCCAATCTGAACTCCATCATTGAGCAGTTCCAGGTCTTCTATGAGTCTATTGAAATGGCTCCCAATCGTAATGCTGTCATCATGACCTCTAAGAATGGTGACAAGTTCTATGTCAATCTTGAGACTTATATCAAGAATGACATTGAGGACTACTGCTCCAAGTTTCTTGGTGAATAATTAATATGGGAAGAGTTTATCTCTTCCCATATTTTCTTTAAAAACAATTCTCACATATTATTAGCTGTTTGGGGATCGCGGTTACCTCTGATAGCTTGCTGGCTTAAGAATAAGTCCCTACCCTTGTTTGTAGCCGGTAGATATAAATTCGTCCTAGCATATTTGCCACATAAACGGTAGGGAGTGTGGTCAGTGGCGTAGTTTATGCCAACTTGGGAGTAGCTCTGGGGTGGCTACTCCCAAGCCTTTTTGATTTTTAACAGTTTAGTAAGAAGTGCAGGTTCGCCACCTGACTTCTTACAACCCTTCGATGTTGTCCTTGACAATAGTTGAGGCAGTGCCATCGTTGCGTTGTGCGGGTATTTACTATAACTTTTCCTGACATGGTAAAACCTCCAAGAGCATCAAGAGCCAGTAGGGAGTCGTGCCCCTACTGGTTCGCTCTTTACATACACCTTAACTCCTTATAAAGGAGGAGATAGTATGCCCAGTATGAATAATTATGATGGAACTCCATTTAAGCCACCTATATTGCCTGAATATAGAGACTATATGAATGGCATTGTCTGTGATAAGGGTGGCTTTGGATATCACTGCATGTATTGCAGTAAGTGTATTTATGGAGATTATTTCGAGCCGTCTCCTGAATTGAAGGCTATTCTTAATAAGCAAGCACAGATGACTGAAGAATATGCAAATCAGCATAATCCAAATGGTCTAAATGATGTGCTTATCTCATTCAATGTAAATGCAGAGTAGGATCTTCCTACTCTGCTCAAATTTGGTAATATCAGATAGTCCGTAACACAATAGTAAACTTAGATGTACGAAGTGAGGGGTTTCTCAATGAAGAAAATTGGAATCGTTGATGTACGAACGAGACTTCGTAATATCCCGGAAGGAGAGATGAATCTTAATCGGACTACTACTTTTAGAGAGCAGGCCGATAAAGCGATTCGATCTGGCTTTCCATCCCACATTATCTTTTGTATAGAGAGTGGTATTGGAGACACATCTGCTTCTATGACAGAGGATACCATGTATGATCTCTTGGATGCATTGGCAGAGGTTGGTACAGAGTCTCAGATCAGAAAGTATGGTAACCTGATTCTGAGAGAGTATGTGAGCAAGACTCGCGATGCAAAAGAGACTCTCAAATACATGAAGCAAAAGCTTGGCAGAGCAAAGAGCAAGATCACTACCAAGATTCAGAATAACTTTGATGATCTTTGGCAGGCTACCAATTCTACAGTTGGATCTGCAAAAGACAATTTCAAGAAGAATACTGAACCTTATAAGAATGCGATTGCCAATGCTAAGACAAGAGCCAAGCAGGCTGGTCATAAGCTGAAGAGTGCCATGCCTAAGAAGGAAGAGGCTCTTGTAGAAGTCTATGAAGCAATGGTCGACCAGGCCACTAAGATTGTTTCAATTGATCGTATCTTAGAGAACTACAATCGTCTCTCTAAGAGATTTAATATAGACCGTATCATCCAAGAGAATACGGTCATAAATGACGTGGCAGATACCTGTGTAGAGATCTGTGCACTAGTCGATACCTATGATATGCCTGTGAAGGCTCGATTCAATACTGCTTTGGAGACTGTCTGGTATGGTCTCCATAAAAATGGATTCACTTTCAATGAGAGTGAATTGGTTACTACTATTAGCGATTTTTATATGGCTAGTGGTGGTAATAGTTTTGCTTGTAAGAGCATTCTCGAGGCATCTATGATCTTCGATAAGGGTGACTATATTGGTGACATTGATGTCATTACCGAAGAGGAACCTGAAGAAGATAGTCCCCTCCAAGAAGGTATCTTTGACTTCTTAAAAGGTGGAGATAAAGTTCCGGATGAAGATGAGGCTAAAAAGTATATAAAAGATGCCAATAAAGCGTCTGATGATGTCTTTAATAAGATGAAGAAACAAATTGCATCTATTAAGGATAATGACTATTATAAAGATGGCCTTCCTGCAGTTAGTCTTATTAAACCGAAGGCTGCAAGTAAGCTTATAATCGGCTCCGATATAGAAAAGAATTCTCTTGATGTATATTCTTATGATAGTAAGAAATTCTATATAACTTATCCTATTATGAAAATTGATATAAGTAAGATATCAAGAGATGCATGGAACAATCCCAAAAATAATAGGATGAGACATATTTCTACTAGAATAGCAGAAGATATACCTGACTTTCTATTTGATTGCGTTAAAAATTCTGCTGCTAAAGATCTTCACTGTGGTCTTGATGAACGCGAAATTAATCGTATAACAGAGATCTGGCTCGTATTTGAGTATGCTGGAAAAATGGTAAAAGCAACGTCAGAGTCTGCTATCTCTTATGAGTATATGGTAGAGGGTAAACTCTCTGCTAAAGAGAGAAAGAATATCAAAGACTCGGACTATGGTATTCCTTCTAAGAGAAAGTATCCTATGTCGGATGAGTCTCATGTGAGATCTGCAATCCAGATGTTTAATCATGTCGATTCTGCTGATGAGGCTGAGTTGGCTCGCAATATCAAGAAGAAGATTAAGCAATATGGAATGTCTGTCGATGTAGGAGAGAAGAACAGATTCTCTAAGTACTATAAGCCTGCTAATGAGAATGGAGTCATCTCTGCTGCAGTTAGAGAGTATGCTACCTTTAATTCTGGCTATCCAGTCTTAGAAGATGCTGATGGCGATAAGCCTGGAATTAAACTCAGTGACTCTGACTTCGATAAGATTCTGAATGACTACAAAACTTCTAATGATACTACTAAGCAATCTAAACTTATGACAGTAGTTAGAAAGTTATATTCTCTTAAGCCTAAGAATGCTATTGAAGGAACTCCTTCTCTGCTTTCTTATCTGAGAAATATTCTGGTCATTGGTGGATTTGCTATCAATCCTGTAGTAGGAGTCATTAGCTTTATTGCTGATCAAGTAGCTACTGCTCACTATAAGAGAGAAGAAGTAGCTGAGATGAGAGAGGCATTTAAAGCAGAGATCAGAAAGACTGATAAGAAGATTGATTCTACTAAAAGTCAGTCTCAGAAGGACAATCTGACTGCTTATCGCAAGGCTCTTACTGATGCTTATAATAAGATCGATGAGTACTATGAAGGCTTGCTCACCGATAAGGAACTCGATGACAAGTATGATGCCGCTGATGATGACGATATCAAAGCTGGTGGTGGTTCCTTTGGTGATGCTGAGCTGGATGCTTTCGAAGATATGTTTGGAGATGACTTTGACGATGACTTCGGAGACTTCGATGATATGGAAGGCTTCGAAGAGTCGGGTAAGTTTGTTGTCCTGATGGGCAATCTCTATAATATCTTCTCTGAGGATTGTGAAGAGAAGTCTTTCGATCAGCATAAATGCCGGAAGATGATTCGTATGAATCCTTCTATTGTTGGTGATCTTGCGAAGATTACTGATAAGTATCCTCAGATCATCTCTAAGCATGATCTGACTAATGCTATCGATGATGTGAGATCTGATATCCAGATTGGAGCAGTTCGGATTAATATGATTGAGAGATATGATCTCAATAATACTTATGATGAACTGATGAGATCTCCCAATACAATTATTGAGCAGTCTGATATCTTTACTGAAGCAAAGAGATTTGCTGCTCAGATTGAGATTACTAAGGCATTGAATGAGATCTATTCTGCCTGTGTATACTACTCTCCTCTGACAGAGGCTAGCTTTACCAATAGTCTGAAATTGGCAGGTGAGAAGCTAAAGAAAGGAATTCAGAAGGCTTCTGATGCTGATAAGACTATTAGTAAGAATATCGACTCTGCTATGAGTAGTTTCACTAGATCTGCTGAGAGAGCTATGACCAATGATAGACGTGATGCTATCATTAGAGGCTCAGTAATTCCTTCTGCCTCTAAGATTATCAAGGGTGCTATCATGGCCGGTGCTACTACTCTGGTACTTGGTCCTGCTGTAGCTGTCATTGGAGTTCTTGGCTACTTAGGTATGTCTAAGAAACTCAATGATAAACAGCGTAAGGCTCTTATCGACGAGATTGAGATCGAGCTTAAGATGTGCCAGAAGTATATTGATCTGGCAGAGTCTAAGAACGATCTTAAGGCTCTAAAGAAGCTCTATACTATCCAGAGAGAACTGGAGAAGCAGAGAGCTAAGATTAAATATAAGATTGGTCTTAAGGGCGAGAGATATCATAGCCCTGAGAGTATGCCTACCGATGGCATCGAGACCTAAAAATAAAATAGAGAAGAGGGCAATGCCCTCTTCTCTTTTAAGGTTTAATCTTAGAGAAATAAGACCATTGGTCTACAATATCTCCACTGGAGAGAAATTTCTTCAGACTATTCAGAGCATCCTGATCATTGATGACCATAATCTCTTTCACAGAGCATCTATGATAGTCTGAGTTTTGATTAAATAGATTGGCCAAATCTTCTGCCACTTTCTTATTGACAAAGGTATCACTAAAGACATTCTTAGCATCTGGACTAGAGCCATCGACTTTATAGATGACAGCTTGGCTATTATAGTCTTTACAAGCAATAGGAACCTTACTGAGCATAGCAAAGGCATGATTAGGACCACACTCAAACAGCCAATTTGTTATGCCAAATTTCTTAGAGGATTCAGAATCTATTTCATAAAAGAATCGATATCTGGCTTGTAGCCAAGTAATTATGTCTTCAATGAGCTCATCATTGGCAAAGTAGATAGTACTCACATCCTGTGAGGTCATCAATTTCCTTGTAATAATAAGAGATTTGATCATTATACTTACCTCCTCTTCAGAGCCATAATTAGTAAGAAGTTCAACATCGCATTAAATACTAGAGATAGGAGGATCTATGATGCTTCTATTCAATGAAGATATTAGACTATTTATCAAAGACCCAAGCTTGTCTAAAGATATCACTCTATATCATGGGACATACTTGAAACTTGATAAAATTAGTCCTATGAGTAGAAATACTGGAGATAGATTCAGTAAGCCGAGAATGTCATCTTTTTGGTGTACTTCTCAAAGAATTCCAAAACTGTTTGCTATTCATCAGGCAATATGCGATCACTTTAAGGGAGTCTTAAAACACCCATGTATTCTCAATAAGGATATTACAGGAGTATATATTGATGAAAGTATTAAGCAAGATGCAATACAATACCTGAAATCAATTAAATTCTATGTATATCAAAAGACCATTCCTAGAAAGTATGTAGGAATAGGTCAGAGCCCTTCTACCGAAGAGTTTACTATCGACATAGATGTGGTACCAGATAAGGTCTTCATATATAATTATAACGATATAAAGAGCCTTATTAAATTTAGTACTACTGCTAGAATTGAAGAAATTACTGACTATATGAAGCATAGAGAGCATAGACGTACAATCTTTGATTTTCTTCTCTATAACTCAATGGATGAATGGGCTAAGAGAAATAAAGATATGAAAACTCTAAGAACGTAAGAAGAGGTGATAACCATGCTCTTATTTGGTTTTGATGATATAAGAAGGCCTCTATTTGAGGTTGATATCAATGGCCAACCTGCCAATAATCAGGACGATGATGATGCCCCTACTGATTATACGGCAGGAGATGATGAAGGAGCTGAAGATACTGGAGCTCCTGCAGATGATACTCCTGAGCCCAATCCCAATCCTGCTGCACCTGCACAGGATGATACCAATCCTACTGACAATCCAGAAGATTATACTCTCCCTGATAATGAAGATCAGGGAGATGAACCTCCTGGAGGAGCTGAGGGTACTGCTGGTGTCGCTACTGCTGACTATACAGCAGATACTGGTAGAGCCACTGGTGGTGATGCTGCCCCTGCTGCTACTAATGCAGGTGGTGGTGGAAATGTAGGTGGCGATGGAAATATGGGTGGCGATATGGGCGGAGGTGCCGAAGCTGGTGATACTAGTGGCGGTGAAGGAACTGCCGATGCTGGTACTACTGACTATACTGCTGGTGGGGGTGGAGATGCTCCTGCAGAAGGAGGAGATCCTGGAACCGGTGGCGGTGATCCTGCCGCTGGTGGAGGAGATCCCGGTGGCGGAGGAGAAGGAACTGGAGGTGCCGAGGGTGGCGGTGGCGATCCTGGTGCCGAAGATGGAGATGATATGGGCGGTGATGCGGGTGGCGCCGATGATATGGGAGACTCTGGATCATCTGGAGACGGCTATGACCAGCAAATCCAAGATCTAGAGAAGGATATCTATGAGGATCTTACAGAGCCTCAGATGGATATTCGTAATAAAGAGCTGAAGAGAAACTTCGCTTCTCTCTATGATCTTATCAATGATATCATTGAGCGTATCAATGATATGTCTAAGGACACTGCATCTGTAAAACCCTTGGAGTTTGTCTGTATCAAGCTCAATGATCTGGCAGAGAGAGTCTCGGATTATCTGATTAATACGTACTCTACTAAGTCCTATACAGAGAACGAGATTAACTACAATCTCTTCTTAGTAGCAGCACATCAGATCAATGATATCCTTGCTAAGATTCGTTCAGAGAACTCGTAAATACTCTAAAGTACCAAATTGCGCTGAGTAACAATATAGTAAAATCCTGTTTATATAGGTAATGCAGGTATTTTCTATATAAATCCTAAAAAGGAGGACAAGTATATGCCTAGCGTTGTAGGTAATCGTAGATCTACTGCGACCATGGGCCGTGGTTATGAGAATGATCCCATCTTCGACTATGCGAAGAGCTTCGCTGAGTGCGCTCGTGACATTATGACTGAGTCCGGCATCAACCTGTTTGCCGAGCCCAACAAGGCCATGATGTTTGAGTCCAGCATGAATGCGTTGAAGGACTTCTTCGTGGAGGGGACCACTGACGACCAGGCCATTGAAGCGCTTAATCCGAAGAATGCCGCTGAGGAAATTGAGGAAGCTCACCAGGCTCTGGAGGAGCAGTTCCTGAATGACCGTGAGGCGGTCCTGGAGTATAGCAACGTGTCTGCCATGAACCCTGTTATTGGCATGACCTTCCCCCTGCACAAGAATATCCTGATGAACAACATCTTTGACAAGGGTGCCATCCCCAAGGTTGTTGCTCGTGAGCCCAAGTTCACCATCACCATGGAGAACCGTTATCTGGTAACTCCTGATGGTCAGGAAATCGATCTGTACAAGGAGCAGTACAAGCTCTATGATGCGATCGAGGCTACCTCTCCCTATGTTGAGGTTGAGATTGCTCTGCCTGAGAACATGACCACTGATGTTCTGGCTGAGATCGGTGCCAATGATCGGGATAACCTGGACATTGATACCCATATCTCTGCTATCCAGACTTCTGTGTATCTGAAGACTGGCGATATCAACCCCGAGACCGGTGAGGAAGCTACTCAGGATGGTCTGGTCAGCGTGTGGCTGCCCACCCATAAAGAGTTTGTTCCCGCCTACGGAGACTATGATAGGACGCTCACTGCGGGCATCGAGATTCGTACCCGTGATCAGAACAATCCCGACGAGTTTATGACTAAGAAGGCTGTTCTGGGCGGCTATACCAAGAAGAACCAGTTCTGCATCATTGACTACAACAATGTGGTCTCTGCTGTTCGTCTGGCTGCCCGTATCGACACCTCCAGTGCCATGATCCGCACTCCCAGTGTGCGTTGGGACACCCGTACCACCGTTATCGAGATTCCTTCTGCGAATCCGATCAATACTCCGATCTCTCCCGACGAGATCAAGGATATTGCCGCCCTGTACAACACCAATCAGCTGGCTAAGATCATGTCCATGATTAAGCTGGTTCTGGGTAACTACAAGGACGACAAGATCCATCATCATCTGGACGACAGCTTCGTCCGTTTGCCTGATAGCCAGAAGGTTGCTACCGCGTTCGACTTCGCGCCTGAGCGCGTTGGTTACGCCTTTGCGCCGACTCAGTATCGTAAGGAAATGTTCATGGACTACCTGGATCATGTTGTTACCATCATGCTGCAGGTCCTGAACGATCCTAACATGACTGTGTCTGTGTTTGGCTCTCCCGAGCTGGTTCGTATGGTTACTCCTACTGAGTACACCTACCAGACTCCCAACAGCATCGGCCCCGTCGAGCTGGACTTCACTCGTACCATTGTCACTTCCGACAAGCGTGTGTATCAGTTCATCGGCTCCGATAAGCTGCGTGGCACCACCAACTTCATTCTGATTCTGTGCCCCCGGAACTCTGAGCGTATCATCTATCGTATTTACGATTATCAGATGTACATCTCCAATGAGATCCGGAACGTTGACAACTATGCTCTGCCGGCCGTCCATGCGTTCGAGCGCTGGAAGTTCGTGGAGTATCAGCCTGTCCAGGGTCGTGTGAAGATTCTGCACCCGACTGGTCTGACCAACATTCCTGCGAATGATGATCCTATCCAGGTCGGTCAGATGAATGACTTCAACCTGCTGCAGAACTAATTCGCAGCAATAAGAAATCGAGTTTCTCATTTGGATTTCTCCTTTTCTTATAAAGAGAGGGTAGCCTTCGGGCTACCTTCTCGTCATTTTATATAGAGATGGATACATATTATAAATATGATAGATAGTGATATCTATACATTATATCTGAAAGGATTGTTGATGATGGAAATGAAGTATTATAGTAGAGGCCAGATCTTGGTTCGGAACCCAGAGGAGTGCTTAACCTTCCATGCTGGAGATGAGATCTTCAACTTGTTATTCATCTCTGCTGGGAGTAAGGACATTACCGTTCCGAATTATGATGACGATGGCTATATCAATGGCCATGAGTCGGCTACCAGTCCTGAGATCATTGATTTGGTTGATGGATCTGATCTTAGTTGGGGTAACCATATGGTTATACCTGTCGATCAGTTCAAGGCATTCGTTATGAATCGTAGATTCATGATCAATGCCACTCCTTATGCAATTGATGCTATTAAAGGAGACGATTTCAGCAAGAGCTATAGGACCCTGCAGGTTTGCAATGCCGTTATTCGGTGTGCCAAGCTGTACTATCAGGCTCTGAATAACGGCGATATCTATGTTCCTAAGAATATCGACGAGATGGTTCAGGACTGCGATATCTTCTCTACTCCTGAGGAATTTGGCAATAAGATCAAGGAGATTGCCGACATCCCCATATTTGAAGATGTAGATTCTGCTATGACTCGGTTTGCCAAACGTAAAAAGGCCGATGCTATGACTCAGTACACCAGACGCATAAAGGAGGAACTTGAAGAGTCTAATCGGCTGGAGACTGCAGCTGCCAAGGAGGAAGATGTTGGTCAGACTCCTTTCAATCAGAATAACTATGAAGAGGATGACTTCAGAGTAACGGCTGAAGACCTCTAAGGAGAAGACCATGTTGGGAATTCTGTTCATGCCCCCAAGTCGAGTCTTTAAAGAGGGTGAGCTGATTATTCAGAATCCATTCTCCGATAAAGAATTCGATAAGGAGTCCTGTATTGCATATGCAGGTAAGTGTGTTCCTTTTATGCAAAATGGACTGTGGATGTCCTATGGAGAGCCCAATCCAATTAGTGCATCCACTAAGAAGTCTCTTGAGTATAAGTATCAGCATTATGATTATATTCTCCCCGACGAGTTCATTCGAGGAGTAAAATATATTCAGCGATACATGTATGAGAATAGAGACTATTTTGATGAGTGCATTGTAGACGATGGATCTATGGAGATTCTTATTCGTTGCAATACCATCATCACTAGATCTAGCAAAATTTTTACGGAAGACATGAAAGATGACCTCCTCTATATCAGAAGATTGGGTACTTTTCTTGAAGGTTATGATATCATTATAAAAGAAAGGTTAAGTCATCTGGCAAAAGTAGAGGTACCTTTTAAGTATCCTACTATGCTATACCATGTTTAAGAGGGAGAGTAATCTCCCTCTTTTTTTTTTTTT